>ERZ761602.60-NODE-60-length-244767-cov-139.467926_pt1 | contig 244767 bp, 239 predicted proteins | sample MGYA00512165_ERZ761602 | MGnify/ENA primary metagenome ERZ761602 (study PRJEB28899, sample SAMN02445085) | bioreactor sludge metagenome | biome: EBPR sludge; isolation source: Thorneside wastewater treatment plant | place: Australia: Brisbane, Thorneside... | reverse complement strand
ATAAAGAGTCTTTAAATACAGGTTGTTTCCTCTTGAACTACTGGGCCAGTAGCTCTTAGGTGAGTTGGCATCCCGCCGCAGGCGGGAGGGTGGGAGGTTCATAAATTATGCATTATATTTACATAATTCACAGTAAGAAACTCAACAGATTCTATGTTGGTGAAACTTCAGATATTGAAGTCAGGTTAAAAGGTCACAATTCAAATAAAAACAGGTTTACCGGTAAGGTAAACGACTGGGTTTTGATCTGGAAAACTGAACTTGCTGAGAGAAGATCGGCCTTAGAGCTTGAAAAAAAGATTAAGCATCGGGGAATCAAAAGATTTCTCGAAGATAATAAAATAGTTTTCGTTCTTTAAATAGTTTTTAGGGTCAATCTTTAAGTAGATCACCCGCCAAATCATCAGGCGCATTAAATTGCTCTATAAAACAGGCTGTATATAAAGAGTCTTTAAATACAGGTTGTTTCCTCTTGAACTACTGGGCCAGTAGCTCAGGTGGTTAGAGCACGCGCCTTATAAGCGCGGGGTGGGAGGTTCAAATCCTCCCTGGCCCACTTTTTTATTAAAAAAAGTGGTTAGAGCATCCCGCCGCAGGCGGGAGGGTGGTTGAATCAAATCCTCCCTGGCCCACTTTTTTATTAAAAAAAGTGGTTAGAGCATCCCGCCGCAGGCGGGAGGGTGGTAGAATCAAATCCACGCTGACCCTTTTAAACAAAAAGTGGTTAGAGCATCCCGCCGCAGGCGGGAGGGTGGGAGGTTCAAATCCTCCCTGGCCCACTTTTTTATAATAGAAAGTGGTTAGAGCATCCCGCCGCAGGCGGGAGGGTGAGTGATTCAAATCCTTTTTAATCCACTTTTCGAAGAGTTGAAGTACTTAAGAGATCGAACAAAAGTTTGATGCGAATTCGCATTAAAATATAAAAGCAAATAAAACCAAAAAAATAATATAAATCATTTTAGGAGATACAATTAAAAATGGCTAAAGAAAAATTCGATAGAAGTAAGCCTCACGTGAACATTGGAACGATTGGTCACGTAGATCATGGTAAGACAACACTTACCGCTGCTATCACAATGGCACTTGCGAAAAAAGGAAAAGCTAAAGTTAGAGCTTTTGATTCAATTGATAATGCACCTGAAGAAAAAGCCAGGGGTATTACGATTGCAACAGCTCACGTAGAGTATGAAACCGATAAAAGGCACTATGCTCACGTTGACTGTCCGGGTCACGCAGATTATGTTAAGAACATGATCACAGGCGCTGCTCAGATGGACGGCGCTATACTTGTTGTTGCTGCCAATGACGGTGCTATGCCTCAGACAAAAGAGCACATTCTTTTAGCCAGACAGGTAGGCGTTCCCAGGATCGTTGTATTCCTTAACAAAGTTGATATGATCTATGAACAGGAAAAAACTACCGATGATGCTGAACTTCTTTTGGAAGTTGTTGAATCAGAATTAAGAGATATATTAAAGAGCTATGAATTCCCCGGTGATGAAATTCCGTTTATCCGCGGAAGCGCTTTAAAAGCTATGGAAGCTGCCGTAAAAGACGGTTCCACAGCCGAAGAAGTTGATCTTAAATGTATCTATGATCTTATGGATGCTGTTGATAACTACATTCTTGAACCGGCCAGAGAGATAGATAAACCGTTCCTGATGTCAGTTGAAGACGTGTTTTCAATCACAGGCCGTGGAACAGTTGCTACAGGCAGGGTTGAAAGAGGAAAAGTAAAGATGGGTGATGAAGTTGAACTTATCGGTTTAGGTCAGCATAAGAAAACAGTTGTTACAGGCATTGAAATGTTCCAGAAAGAACTTGAAGAAGGCCTTGCGGGTGATAACCTTGGTATGCTTTTACGCGGTGTTGATAAAAAAGACATCGAAAGAGGTATGGTTATTGCTAAGCCGGGTTCAATTACACCGCATAAATCATTCAACTGCCAGATATACGTTCTTTCAAAAGAAGAAGGCGGCCGTCATACACCATTCTTTGGTAACTACAGACCTCAGTTCTATTTCAGAACAACTGACGTTACAGGTGTTATGAATCTGCCCGAAGGCGTACAGATGGTAATGCCCGGTGATAACGTTGACAACTTGAAGGTTGATCTTATTACCCCGATCGCGATGGAAGAAGGATTGAAGTTCGCTATCCGTGAAGGCGGCAGAACAGTAGGCGCAGGTGTTGTAACTAAAATTATTGAATAATATTAAAGGTCATAATTAAGGCAGGTATAGAATAACTTGGCAACACAGAAAATAAGGATAAAATTAAAGTCATACGACCACAGGCTTATTGATAAGTGGACAGACAGAATTATTAAGACAATTAAATCAACCGGCGGAGTGGTATCGGGTCCGATACCGCTTCCTACCCGGAAGGCTGTTTACACCGTCTTAAGGTCACCGCATGTTGATAAGAAATCAAGGGAGCAGTTTGAAATAAGATCGCATAAACGCGTTATCGATATCTTAAACTCGAATAAAAAGACCGTTGACGCGCTCACAAAGCTTGATCCTCCCGGCGGCGTATACATTGAAATTAAAACATAAGCAAAGGATATAGATAAACCAATGAAAGGCTTAATAGGAAAAAAACTTGGAATGACCTCGGTTTTTACCGATGATGGTTCAAGTGTACCCTGCACTTTGATAGAAGCAGGACCATGCTATGTTACTGCCGTAAAAACCAAAGATAACGATGGTTATACAGCGTTACAGCTTGGCTTCACAGAAAGAAAAGAAAAGAGACTTGCTGTTCCGCAGGTTAAAAATTTCAAAAAGAAAAATTTACCGCTTCTCAGGTTCATAAAAGAAGTAAGGGATTTTGATAATGCCGAAGACTTTAAAGTTGGAGATGTTATAAAAACAGATCTGTTTAAAGAAGGAGATATTGTTAAGGTTACTTCGAAGAGTAAAGGTAAAGGATTCCAGGGTGTTGTAAAAAGACACGGCTTCGGCGGCGGATCGGTTACTCACGGTCAAAGCGACAGGCTCAGGGCGCCGGGCTCAATTGGCGCGAGTTCTTATCCTTCAAGAGTATTTAAAGGCCAAAGAATGGCAGGACGTACCGGCGGTGATAAGATCAGCGTTCGTAATTTAAAAATTGTTAAAATTATTCCTGAATCGAATTTATTGTTAATAAAGGGAGCAGTACCCGGAGCAATTTCAGGTATTGTTGAAATATACAAGGTGAAATAAAGATGCAATTAAACGTATTTAAAATAGACGGAACCGAATCCAAAGAAAAGATCGATCTTCCTTCAAATGTTTTTGAAATAGAACCGAACCACCATCTTATCTACCAGGCTGTCAGGACCTATCTTTCTAACCAGAGACAGGGAACACATAAAGCCAAGGAAAGAAGTGAAGTAAGAGGCGGCGGAAAAAAACCATGGAAGCAAAAAGGCAGGGGTACTGCCAGAGCCGGTACAACCAGATCACCTGTTTGGGTGGGCGGAGGTACAGTTCATGGGCCAAGACCTCATACCTATAAGCTCGAAATGACTAAAAAATCAGCTCAGCTTGCAAGGAAGAGTGCACTAAGTTTAAAGGCAAAGAACGGCGAAATTATGGTTGTTGAAGATATCAATTTCGATAAACCAAAAACCAAAGATTTCAGTTCAATTCTGAAAAACCTGAATATTGACGGTAAAAAAATACTAATGCTCACTGTTCAGAAAAATGATAACGTTTACCGCTCGGGAAGGAATATTCCTAAAGTGAATGTGCTCAATGCTTCAAGCGCCGCTACTTATGACCTGGTGAACAACCAGCTTATACTGATTCAGAAGAGCGCTGTAGATGAGCTATGTAAACCCTTTTTAAAATAAATTTATTAAGAGAGTATAATAACAGATCATGATCAGAAGTATTTTAATAAAACCTGTCATCACCGAAAAAATGACTCTGCTGCAGGAGCAGAAAAACCAGTATGCTTTTGAAGTTGATATCAAAGCGACTAAAGTTGATATCAAAAATGCTGTTCAGAATAAATTCAATGTAAAAGTTGAAAGTATCAGAACAATTCTTTCAAAAGGTAAACGCAAGTCTCAGTTCACAAGAAGAGGCAGATACGAGGGCTTTAGATCAAACAGAAAAAGAGCTATTGTTACTTTGGCAAAAGATAACAAAATCGATCTTTTCGAGTCTAATGCTTAAGCGGTTGCGCTTATAGCAGCTCTCATTAAAACTTTTTTATAATTTAACCAATCCTAACTGCCTATGAAAATTGGAAAACAATTTACAAATAGGGAATCCCAATCGATCGATAAGTATCTTCAGGAGATAGGGAAAGTCGAACTCCTTGACGTTGAAGAGGAAATTGACCTTGCGAAAAAAATAAAGTACGGTGACGATAAAGAGAAACAAAAAGCCTTGGAAAAGCTTACAAAAGCTAATCTGAGGTTTGTTGTTAGTGTTGCCAAGCAATACCAGAACCAGGGTCTATCTCTTGGTGACTTAATAAACGAAGGAAACCTGGGTCTTATAAAAGCTGCAAAAAGATTTGATGAAACCAGGGGTTTTAAATTCATATCATACGCCGTTTGGTGGATAAGACAATCTATTCTGCAGGCTCTGGCTGAGCAGTCAAGAATAGTAAGACTGCCGCTCAACAGGGTCGGCGCATTAAATAAGATCGGGAAAGCTTACAGCACATTAGAGCAGGCATTTGAAAGAGAGCCAAGCGCTGATGAACTGGCTGAACAGCTTGATATGTCTTTATACGAAGTATCTGATACGCTTAAAATTTCAGGAAGACATCTTTCAATTGATGCTCCGTTTGTTCATGGTGAAGACAGCAGACTTGTTGATATTATGCCTAACCAGAACCAGCCGCTTCCTGATCATACCCTGATAAATGAATCGCTTAAAATAGAAATACAAAGAGCATTGAATACATTAAGCCCAAGAGAGCGTGATGTATTGAAGTTATATTACGGATTAGACCAGGAAAATCCGTTAACCCTTGAAGAAATTGGTGAAAAGTTTAAGCTGACCCGCGAAAGGGTAAGGCAGATAAAAGAAAAAGCCATAAGAAGGCTTAAACATGCTTCCAAAAGCAAACAATTAAAAACCTACTTAGGCTAAGATATTAATGCGCCGTACAAGTGCGGCGCATTTTTAATTGTAAATACCTCTCCATAAAATTATTTAGATCAATATGAACACAATTTCAAAAGTTAAATATTCTTTATTGTTTATCTTAGCTGCTTTTATTGTAGCCGGCTGCGGAAAAAAGCAGGATGGCGGCAATATGGTTGCGCTCAACGGCGGAATAAAGGGAGGCGGAATATTTATAGCTAATGAACTCGAAAACATAAGAAGCCTGGACCCGGTCGGGATTAATGACGTAGTTTCGCACCATGTTTCACATCAGATATATGATGGCTTAATTGATCTTGATACAAATCTGCAGATAGTACCCATGCTTTCCAAACGCTGGGAAATTTCACCTGACGGATTGACTTATACTTTCTATCTTAGAAATGACGTAACATTTCACGATAACGCTTGTTTTCCTGATGGAAAAGGGAGAAAATTCATAGCTCAGGATGTAGTTTATTCATTCACCAGGGTTTTAGACCCCCGCACAGGAAGTCTTGGTTTTGATTTTTATAAGAATTATGTTGAAGGCGCAAAAGAATACAACGAAGAGATAAGCAAAGCAACATCAGAAAAGCGTGAACCAAAATTAATGGAAGTATCCGGTTATAAAGCTCTAAATGATTCGACATTTCAGATCAAACTGAAAAAATCGTTTGCTCCGTTCATTTATTATATGTGCCAGGGGTTTGCCTATATCGTTCCTAAAGAAGCAGTGGATAAATATGGTAAAGATTATTTCCAAAATCCCGTTGGAACCGGACCGTTTGTATTTCAGAACTGGACGCCTGATCTTGAAATTAACCTGAAAAGGAATCCAAATTACTGGGATAAGGATGTTCACGGAAATCAGATCCCGTATCTTGAAGGTGTTAAATTCCGATTCATAAAGGACCTATCGCAGCAGCTGTTGGAGTTTAAGAACGGTAATCTTTATGAATCATACAGAATACCCAACGAATTGTTTAAAACAATTGTGAATGAAGATAAGACCCTGACACCTGAGTATTCACAATTCACCGTTCAAAGAAAAACTGCACTTTCAACGCAGTATTACGGTTTCCTCATTACAAGCAAAATATTTTCAGATGTCAGAGTTAGGCAGGCGTTCAACTACGCAATAGACCGTGAAAAGATCTTAAAGTATGTACTCAACGGCTCAGCAAATGATCCGGCAGTTTACGGGATGGTTCCCCCGGTAATGCCTAACTATAATGCTAAACAGGTAAAGGGTTATTCGTTTGATCTTGCAAAAGCAAAGCAGCTAATGATAGAAGCTGGTTATCCGGGAGGCGCGGGATTCCCTGAAGTTACACTCAATATAAATGAAGGGGGCGGGAGAAATACACAGATCGCTGAAGCTATTCAGGATATGTTAAGGGAAATAGGAGTTACGGTAAAACTGCAGCTTCTTCAGTTTGCCCAGCATCTAGATAACATTGATGCAGGCAGAAGTGATTTCTACAGACTGGGCTGGAATGCAGATTACCCTGACCCTGAAACTTTCCTCAATTTGTTCTATGGCAAGAATGTTCCTTCAAATCCAAAAGATGTAAGCCCGATAAACAGTTTCCGGTATGTTAATCCCGAATACGACGCCTTATTTGAAAAAGCGATATCAACAGTTGATATTGCCGAAAGAAACAGGCTTTATGAACAGGCTGAGCAGCTTGCGGTAAATGATGCTGTATGTCTGTTCATTTACTATGATGAAGATTGGCGTTTGGTGCAATCATTTGTGCGCGGCTTCGCGTTAGACCCTATGCACAGGGTGAATATGAGATTTACCTGGCTCGATAAATAGTTTTATATTGTGGGAATTATTTATTTTGCTTAATGGTTACATAACATATACTTAATTAGCTTTTTTTGTGTTTAATTAAATTTTTTAAATAATTATATTTACACTGAAGAAAAAACTTCAGTTTTTTAAACTAAAAAGAATAAGAAAGGAGTTAAATTTATTTGATTAAAAGACTTTTAGTCCTCGGTATATTTGTATTACCGGTATTTGTGATCGGGATTACAGGTTGTTCAGCTTCAAACAGCGATGATGAAGTAACAGTAAAGAAAGAGAAGCAAATCACAAAGACAGAACAAGTAGCCAGTGTAACTGGTATTCAGAAAAAAAGCTTGATCGAGCAGTCTAATTTAGAGACACTCACAAACATTGTTTCCGAATATTCCAATACTTCTGTTGACCGTGACGCTGTAATGATCAAGATAATTGAGCTCATTAACACCCCGTATTTATGGGGAGGTACAACAACAAACGGTATTGATTGTTCTGCTTTCTGCCAAAGAGTAATGAAATTTGCCTTAGGTATTGATATTCCCAGAACGTCAATAATGCAATCAACTGTTGGTGATGAAGTTTCCAGAGAAAGTCTTCAATTCGGAGATCTGGTGTTCTTCAATACCATGGGAAGAAGGATCTCACATGTAGGTATTTACCTTGGTGAGGGAGTTTTTGCCCATTCATCTTCAAGCGGCGGCGTTAAAACCAACTCGCTTAATGAAGAATACTATAATGCGAGATATATTACAGCAAGACGCGTTATAAAATAACGAATGGCGACCTATATAATCAGAAAGTTACTGTATTCAATCCTGGTCCTGATCGGGGTTATTACAGTAACTTTTTGTTTAATGTATGTAATACCCGGCGATCCAGCCCGCTTAATGCTGGGTCAAAGAGCGGATATAGCGTCTATTGACGCGGTAAGAAAGCAGCTTGGACTTGATGAACCGCTTTATGTACAGTATGGAGCATTTATGCTTAAGGCTGTCCAGGGTGATCTTGGCAGATCTTATTCATCAAACCGTGATGTTTTAACTACAATCTTAGATACTTTTCCAGCGACTGCACTGCTCGCTGTTTCTGCCCTCATATTATCTTCAATAATAGGAATTCTGATCGGTGTGATCTCTTCTGTGAAACCATATACATTTGCAGATAATCTTTCTATGCTTGTCGCATTGTTCGGTATTTCATTCCCGCCGTTTGCGCTTGGATTGATCATGGCTCTTGTGTTTGGAGCGTGGCTAAAATGGTTTCCGATCTCAGGTTACATAAATAACGGAATGAGTTATCTTGTTCTGCCAATGCTTACACTCGCATTAAGACCGCTTGCTATTATTGCCCGCCTGACAAGATCAAGTATGCTTGATGTGCTTGGCCAGGATTATGTAAGAACTGCAAGAGCTAAAGGAGTAAGTGAATGGAAGGTGATAATCCGGCATGCTCTACGCAATGCGCTGAATCCGGTAATTACAACTATCAGCGCGTGGCTTGCCGCGTTACTCGGAGGAACCTTCTTCATTGAATATATATTTAACTGGCCCGGCATAGGCTTACTGGCCATCAATTCAATTCTTTCGCTTGATTTCCCTATGATACAGGGAACAGTATTATTTACAGCCGTAATATTCATTATTGTAAACATGATAGTGGATGTTATTTATGCCTTCCTTGATCCAAAAGTAAAATTATCATAAATAAAAAATAACATAAAGCTCAAACACTATGAAGAATCTAACAATTCTGCTGCTGACCGTATTACTATTTGCCGCCGGGTCATTTGCGCAGCAACAAAGTTACAATCCCTTTAGTATCAATGAGTTAAAGACCGGTTCGCGAAGCAGTGAACTTGAAAAGTCAGTTTCAGATGCCAAGATTGTTGATGTGAATTTTGATGTAGTAAAAGAAATTATCTCCAGAAGAGATGATAAGATCAATATTTCACTTCCGTTTGAAGGCAGAAATCTTGCGGCTGCTTTAACCAAATTTGATATAACAAACGGGAACACCCGCTTTACAGAAGGTACTACGGCAGGTGATATCATTTTACAGCGTAAAAATGATTATGTATCTTACACAAGCGATCTGAAAGATAAAAATTCTCCTCTCGTTGTGGTTACATTCTTTAAAAATGATGTGACCGCATTGATCATTACTGAACAGGAAACTTATGTGTTCGCAAAGATGAGTAACAGCAATGACTTTATCGCATATAAAAGCAGCAAACTGAAAATAAGGAATGAATTTAAATGCGGCACAGATGAACTTGGAATACCTGACAAGATCACAGAAATTCAAAAAAGTTTGAGCGGAAATGTTCAAAACCTGGCGACCAGCACGCTTCTTAAAGCTAATATTGCCGTAGAATCAGATTTTGAGTTCTATACTTATTTCGGTAATTCAGTAGAAAGAGCGACAAATTACATAATTTCACTGTATGTACCGGTTTCAGCAATATATACAAGGGATGTAAATGTTAAGCTTGAAGTAACTTACACCAGGGTGTGGTCAACTTCTGCTGATCCTTATCCTGATGCGACTTCTTCAAGTACATTGCTCAACTCATTCCGTAATTACTGGAATGCAAATATGCAGTCTGTTCCAAGAACTATAGCACATTTTATTTCTACCCGTCCAGGCGGATTAGGTGGAATTGCCTGGGTTAACGTTCTGTGCGCAACAGGAGCGGGCAGCTACGGTTATGCCTTCAGCGATGTTGACGGTACTTTCAACCAGTTACCTGTTTATTCCTGGGATTGTATGGTTGTTGCCCATGAAACCGGACACAATTTCGGTTCACCGCATACGCACAGCTGCACATGGCCGGGCGGACCAATTGACAGCTGCTATACTGTTGAAGGCGGATGTTATTCAGGACCTCAGATCGCAAGGGTTGGTACAGTGATGAGTTATTGCCATCTAAACGGATCAATTGCTCTGTTCTTTGGACCATTACCAAGTGAGCTCATTAGGCAAAGGGCTGAATTTGCATCATGTATGACATCTATAACCGGATATTTGGTCGCTACTCCTAATGGCGGACAGGTTTTCAGATCAGGAAACCCGACTTTGGTCATTTGGGGAACTTCTAATCTGGGAAATGTAGATATTGATTACAGCTTGAATAATGGAAGTACCTGGTCAAATCTGCAGACCAATGTAGATGCTACCTTGCGAAATATTACCTGGACAATTCCATATGTTCCTACAACGACACAGGCTTTGATTCGGGTTTACCAGTCAGGCAATACTGCTAACGGTGATGTGAGTGACAGCACATTCCAGATACGGCCAACACTAAATGCATTCAATTTGTTAAATCCTCCACAATTACACAGTACTTATGTTTCTGCGGGTGACACTTCAAATATTCACTTCACCTTCAGCAAAGCCGGAACATTACCTGAAGTGAAATACAATTTCATTCTTAGTACAATCAATAACCAAAATGTGTACAGAACATTAACGAATAATTCAGGGTCTGATTCAGTATTTTCAATTTCAAGATCAAAACTGGATTCTATTGTTAGTACCTGGGGTGCGGCAAATGTCGGAGATTCTCTAAGGGTTAGGTGGAATGTTTACGCTTACACTCAGTTTGATTCAAACACAACAAGTCCAAGATTAATAACTTTCTTAAGAAGTGTAATCGGTATATCTCCAATTTCCACAATAGTTCCGGATAAATTCTTTATAAATCCGAATTATCCGAATCCGTTTAACCCTGAAACAAAGATCAGGTTCGGGCTTCCTGCCAACGCTGATGTGAAAATTTCAGTGTTTGACATGCTTGGCCGCGAAGTTGATGTTCTGGTGAATTCAAAACTTGAAGCCGGTGAGTATCTTGCTGACTGGAATGCCGTTAATTTTTCAAGCGGCATATATATTTACAGGATTGAAGCCAGAGATATACGCGGAAACAGTTTCACAGAAACCAGGAAAATGGTACTGGTTAAGTAATATTTGAAATTCAGGCTTTTTCTTCAGAACCCCCGAAACATTTTCGGGGGTTTTTATTTTATATACTTCTCTTTAAATATGGAATATATTTATTCTATTGGTTATTTTATATAATAACATTAAAAAATTGAACTATGGCGATTAATTTTAACAAATTTACTATAAAAGCGCAGGAAGCAATGCAGGAAGCCGCTGAAATTGCGGCAAACTATTCCAACCAGCAGATTGAACCTGAGCACCTGCTTGCAGCAATCATACAAAATGATGAAAGTATAGCAGTCTCACTTATAAAGAAGATAGGTCTGAATATCGATACCCTGAAAATAAAAGTATCAGCCCTGATTGATAAGTTACCTAAAGTTTCAAATACAACCTCATCAAATCAGTTTTTATCCAATGCGCTGCAGAAGGATCTTGATGAGGCGGTAAGGGAAGCGGGAAAGCTGCGCGATGATTACATTAGCGTTGAACATATACTGATAGCCCTTTCAGGTGATAAAGGCGAAACAGGCAAGCTTCTTGCCGGTCAGGGGATCACAAGCGAAACTATCTTAACCGCTCTTAAAGATGTAAGGGGAAATCAAAGAGTTTCTTCTCAGGCACCTGAAGAAACATATCAATCTCTGAAGAAGTACGGCAGAGATCTGAACCAGCTTGCCAAACAGGGTAAACTGGATCCTGTAATTGGCAGGGAAGATGAAATTCGGAGAGTTTTGCAGGTGCTTTCACGAAGGACAAAAAATAACCCTGTATTGGTTGGTGAACCGGGAGTTGGTAAAACAGCAATTGCCGAAGGACTTGCTTTCAGGATAGTTAACGGTGAAGTGCCCGAAAACCTGAAATCCAAGATCGTGATTGCGCTTGATATGGGCGCATTGATCGCCGGAGCAAGTTACCGCGGACAGTTTGAAGAACGGCTGAAAGCCGTAATAAATGAAGTGAAGCAGAGCGAAGGTGAGATAATCCTGTTTATTGATGAGATCCACACCCTGGTAGGCGCCGGCAAGACCGATGGCGCAATGGATGCCGCGAATATCCTGAAACCTGCGCTTGCAAGGGGAGAGCTGCATGCTATCGGCGCGACTACGCTTGATGAATACAGGAAATACATAGAAAAGGATCCTGCATTGGAACGGAGATTTCAGCCGGTGATAGTTGATGAACCTTCAGTAGAAGATACAATTTCAATCCTGCGCGGGTTAAAAGAAAAGTATGAAGTGCATCATGGGGTGAGAATTACAGATTCCGCGATTGTATCGGCAGCATCGCTGGCGCACAGGTATATTACCGATAGGTTCCTGCCTGATAAAGCGATCGATCTCATTGATGAAGCTGCCAGCAAATTGAGGATAGAAATTGATTCAATGCCGGAAGAACTTGATATGATCGAAAAGAAGATCAAACAGCTGGAAATTGAACGCGAAGCCCTCAAAAGAGAAATGGCATTCTAGGTAAGATTTTAGTCTGAATTTTTATCCTTCTTCTTTTCTTCCATTATCGGGAGAGTGAAGAAGAAGGTGGTTCCTTTGCCCACTTCAGACTCAAACCATATCTTGCCGCCATGTTTTTCGATTACACGTTTGCACAATGCAAGGCCTATACCTGAACCCGGATACTTACGGTGATCGTGCAGTTTCTGAAATACGATAAATATCCTTTCACTGAACCATTGCTCAATTCCGATACCGTTATCTTTGACCGCAAAGAGCCACATGCCGTCTTTTTTCTCAGCGGATATATCAATGGTAGGTTTACTTTCGCCCTGGTATTTTATTGCATTGGCGATCAGATTCTGAAATACCTGGGTCAACTGAACAAAATTACCATATATCCGGGGAAGTGTGAATTGTTTAATGCTGGCTTTACTTTCCTTTATTGCAACTTCAAGGTTAGCCGTGGCGTCTTTTAAAGCAAGATTGCAGTCAACCTCTTCCTTAACAGCGCGTTCAGTTCCAACCCTGGAGTACATCAGGAAGTCGGTTATGAGGCGGTACATTCTTGTAACGCCGTCATCGGCTGCGCTGATCTGCTCTTCCATTTCCGGTCCGAGGCGCTTTTTATACTTTTTGTTGAGTGTTTCAAGGAAATTCTGGATAGAGCGCAGCGGTTCCTGTAGGTCATGCGATGCCGCGTAAGAAAACACATAGAGCTCCTCATTTGATAAAGCAAGTTCTTCAGCATATCTTCTCAGTTCTTCTTCAACCTGCTTCTTGAAAGTGATATCACGTGAAATTGCTGAAACACTTGTAACCAGTCCTGATTCATCCCAAATAGGGGAGAGTGTCAATGATACATCGATAACAGTTTTATCTTTTTTCTGGCGTTTTGTTTCCAGTGATTCAATGCGCTCACCTTTGGCTACTTTATTGAGTAAATGATTCAATTCATTCTGCTTGAAATCCGGTACGATCATTGATACGTTTCTGCCAATTGCGTCTCTTTGCAGGTAACCATAAAGTTTCTCCGCTCCCGGGTTCCAGCTTTGTATCTGACCATCGATGCTGATAGCGTAAATTGCGTCGCTGGAATTGAGTACTATTGAGGCAAGCTGATTTTTTATCTCTTCGTTCTTTTTTCTTTCTGTTATATCGCGCAAAATTGTAATAACGTGCGGTATAGAGTGGTAAAGAACCGGAGTTGAAGCGACACTCACATCAAGATAAGTGCCATCTACTCTCTTAATGGTAATATCAATAACAGGTACCTGTTTCATGTATTTTACCATTTCTTCTACACGTTTGCTGATCTTTTCTTTGTAGGAGTAATGAATGAAGTCGTAAATATTCATGCCGAGCAGCTGTTCTTCCGCCTGCGCGCCAAACAGGTTCAAACCTGCCTGGTTAACGAACAGGAATTGACCATCCCTGTGTATTGTTATGGTATCAGGGGAGAGGTTCACTGTACTTCTTAACCTGTTTACATTATCCTGGAGTTCTTCAATATCCTTTGCCAGCTCGCTTATCTGAATACTCGATTCTTTTGAACGCCGCCGTGAAAAAATTGCGAAAGCAAATCCAAACAGCATAAGAACAAACAGCAGTTCAACTATCCTGAATCCTTCTGTATCGGCGGCAATGCCCCGCATCCATACAAAAAAATCAAGCATTGATGCTGCTATCAGTATTATAATAATTACCGAGAAGATAATTATTATATCTTTTAAGTCACTGGACTCCCGCTTATTTTTTGTTTCTTCTGGCAATCAGATCGTTTTTAAGTTCTTTTCTCAGGTCAATGATCTCCTTTATTGTCCTGAATATGATCGAAGGGCGCGCGGCGGTAGAAACGCCGTCAACCCGGGGCAAATGTTTTACGCCAAGCTCTGTGAAAGTGAAGCCAAGAAGCTCCGCGCGGATCATTATTTCCGCATCAATAAACGCGTCTTTTGTATTCACCTTTATCTTTTTGAACAGGTCTGTTTTTATTATCTTAAACGCGCAATCTATATCAATATAATCTATATCAAATGTGTATCGCAGAATGTAGTTGTAAACAAAACTTGTTAATTTGCGGTATGGTGAATATTGCTTCTTTTTCCGGTAGCCTACAACCATATCGCTGAACGGTACAAGTGCCACGAATTTTTTCAATTCCTCCAGGTCAAACTGGTTATCACCATCGGTATAGAAAACATATTCAAACCTGGCGGTAGAAAATCCTTCCCATAGTGTGGCGCCGTAACCTTTGTTCTTTTCGTGATGTACCACCTGTACTTTGGGATACTGCGCCGCAAGTTTATCGGCAACCTCCGCTGTGTTATCAGGACTGCCGTCTTCTATGATAGTTATCTCATAATCCTTCAACTGCAATTCTTCCAGTACCGCAACAGCTTTGTGCACCACTTTATCGATGTTCTTCTCATCGTAATAGGCCGGGAAAAAAACTGACAGCCTTATATCTTTATTCGTTATCAAGAAAATATCTCCATGTATTTTTTAAACCTTCATTAAAAGTGTATTCCGGGATCCATTTCAAATTTTTGGCAGCAAGCCTGTTATCCAGAATGTTTGATCTTACGTCAAATTTTCTGCCGGGCATATAGTTAACCTCAAAATCAAGCTTCAATACCCTGCGGAAGCGTTCAATTATCTGGTTTATGGAGTGTCCCTTCCCGGTGCTGATGTTATAGACCCTGTTCGATGACCTATCCCTGATAGCCCGGTAAATTGAACGGGCGCCATCTTTTATGTAGAAGTAATCTCTTATGACTTTACCGTCACCCCAAACTTCAAGGGTCTGGCCCTGCTTGATCTTATACAGCAAGTGGGCTATCAATCCCTGTGTTAAAAACGGGTTTTGCCGCTCACCGTATGGATTTGCAAAACGAAGTATCTTATAATCTAGACCTTTCAGCACATTATATAGGTACAGGTATTTTTCAATTGTGAGCTTTATTATTCCATACGAACTTGTTGGCTCAGTAGGGTGTTTTTCAGTGATCGGCAATTTAACGGGATTGCCGTAAACAGTTCCGCCTGATGATATGAATATGAGCCGTGATATTTTATACTCAACGCACTTTTCAAACAGGTGCAAAGAAGAGATCAAGTTACTTTCCACATCGTAAAATGTATTTTGGTTACTTGTTGCCGGCACTGTTGAACTGACAAGATGCACAGCATATGTTTTGCCCTTTAACGCTTTAGAAATATCCACCTCATTATTAAAATCACCCTCAATGAAATCGATCTTATCCAGTATATGAGCCACATTCTTTTTGGAAGCGTTTTGCTTATCAAAAACGGTTACTCTGATCCCGTTTGCCAGCAGGTCCTCCGCAATATGCGAACCAATAAAACCACCGCCTCCGAATATTATACAACTTTCTTTCATTCTTTGCTATTTGCTTAACTTCAATACATATCTGAAAGGGATAAAATAAAACGGGATTCTTTTTATTCTTAGTATTTTGAACAGTTCAGAAGCTTGTTCCTTAATCAAATTCAGGCCGTACTTGTGAATATGCCATTCATCCAGATTGTTTTTTGCCGCAAGATCCCAATTGCTCTGTTTTGGCTCTAAAACTCTTCGTAAACCTGAATTTAACAGAATTTGTTTGGTAAAAATAATCAATTTTTCATTCGGAACAGAAAGCGAAATTATCCCGTCATCTTTCAAAACGCGCTTCATTTCTTTAAGCAATTTCTCAGGCTCAAGTACGTGTTCAAACACTTCGGTACACAGGATCCTTTCGAAACTTTGATCAGGGAATGGAAGCCTTTCGCCTTCGGCTTCAATCAGCTTTGCCTTGCTGCCAAGCCGCGCTTTAGCGCGCTGTATTTGTACGGGAGAAATATCAATACCTGTCAATCTACCGCAATTAATGCGCTCCAGAATGTGACCCGCTCCGCAGCCGACTTCAAGAACGTTGTCATCCGGCCGTATATCCGCTTCTGTGATAAGCACCCGGATCCGTTTATTTTCAATGAACCTGAAAAGCCTGTTGGGGTGATTGTAGAATTTATCAAGATCATGTTTTATTGCATGCTCTTCATTCCACTTTTTAAACTCCCCGGGTTGGGGTCTCATTGTTTTTCAAATATAAAAGAGCCGAACCGCTGATCCTGTGATATTAATTGTTTTACGAACCTGTATTTTGTTGAATCCCTGAGCATTTCAAGCGGTACGTCGTTCTTAAACTCCGGCCTGTAGCCGTAATGTGATTCCCATATTACATATGTGCCTTTGGGCGCTTCATTCAGGTTTTTAAGGTCAAGTTTTTTCCACAGCGTTTGTTCATCTTTATAGCCCTTTGAATAGAACATAATAAAGGTATGGTTAGTAAGTTTTTCCTTGCCTTTTGCTTCGGTAATTGTATCCAAATATTCGGCGGTTTCGCGGACAGAAATGTTTTCTGGTGAAAGTTTTTTGGGTTCAACAAAATATAAGTGAACCGCGGCAAGTATAACAAGCCCGATCCCGAGCGAAGACAGGTATTTGGTTCTGGACTCGTTCCATAAAGCAATTGAAAGCACAAAGAACAGAACCACGAAAATTATTTTGATATACTCAGTCTTTTCAAGCAATATGAATCCGTCTGTTGCCTTGCTTAAAAACAGCAATACAAGTACTGCGAAAATTCCGGTAACCATATAATTTGTGGAGCGGAATTTTTTAACCGATAGATTATTCAGGCCAACTGCTGCAAAAAACGCGCATATAGGCGAAATGTGCAGCAGGTAACGCCAGTTACCGGGATTGGGTCCATCGCTTACCATAGTAAGCATCTGAATGATAAAAATTGAAATGAATATTATATAAAACTCTGCGTACTTTTTGAAATACTCCTTTATCTTTGATGTATCGTTAAGGAAACCAAAAAACCCAAGCAGGAATAATGAAAGGCATACCGGCCCTACTATAAATATGTAAACCTTGAAATAATGCATTAAGCCCTGGGATTTATAATTAAGTCCCGCAACAGACTGCATTTCACTCAGCACGAACATTATATCGCCGGTCTTTATAAATCCAAGCAGGTTGTACAGCACGGGGAAAATGAATAGAGCCGCGGCAAACAAATACTGCTTACGCATAGAAAATATTACAGCGAAGACAAGTATCAGCAGCGCGATCTCCTGTCTGATGGTATAAATGTACCCAAGCAGCAGGGCACTCAGCAGGAATTTTTCTTTCCTGTATAATATCAAAAATGTTACAATACATAAGGCGGTGAATATTTCGGAGTAAGACCTGAACGAAAGATCTGCGTAAAGAGGCTGCGTTGCCAGAAGCAGCGCGCCTATCATCGCAAAACCTACTTTGTAGGTCTTTATCAATACATACGTCATATAGACCGTAGTTGCGGCTATAATGGAATTGAATATCAAAACGGCGTCATAACTTATCAGCGCGGGAATTACCATAAATATCTTATATCCCGGTTTGGGTCCGTTGCCTAAAATTACCCACGGATCAGCCCAGAAGTTTATCATGTTGATATACTGGGCAACTTCATCATCCTGGTAAAAGCCAACGGCAATGTTCCGGTATGAGTAATACAAAAATGCCAAAACCGGTATGATTATCCAGAAATATTTGGAATATTTGGCTTCAAATGCTGATTCACTGTAAGGAATGTTAAGTATTGATTCCTGTTTAACTGCTGTATTTTTAGCTGTTTTTTTCCCGCTCATTTAAAATTATCTGCTCATAAAAAACAAATATATACAAGCAGGGGCTAAAATTCTATTCATTTTAAAGAATATTCTATTTTTGTATCTTTACCTCAATTCAGTATAAGAAATCAACTATATAAATGGCAAAATCAAAAAAAGATAATCCAACAGCAAAAAGACTTGAGAACATAGAAAAGGAAATTTCTGAACTCAGCTCTCAGCGTGATGAACTTAAGGCTCACTGGGTACTTGAAAAGGATCTTATTTCAGATATACGGAAAATGAAAGAAGATGCCGAAAATCTGAAAACAGAAGCCGATAATTTTGAACGGCAGGGCGATCTTGCCAAAGTAGCTGAGATAAGATACGGAAAAGTTATTGAACTGCAAAAAAGTATTGCCGAAAAATCTGATAAGCTGGCAGAGCTGCAGAAGAAATGGAAAATGCTTAAAGAAGAAGTTGACTCTGAAGATATTGCGGAAATTGTAGCTAAGTGGACAGGCATACCGGTAAGCAAGATGCTGGAAAGCGAAAGGACAAAGCTGCTGCAGATAGAAGAGAATCTGCATAAAAGGGTAATAGGACAGGATGAAGCGATTAACGCCGTTGCTAATGCTATCAGGCGAAGCCGTGCCGGTTTGCAGGATATTAACAGGCCAATTGGTTCATTTATTTTTTTGGGAACCACAGGGGTTGGTAAAACAGAGCTCGCCAAAGCGCTGGCTGAATTTTTGTTTGATGATGAGCACAATATGATAAGGATAGATATGAGCGAGTACATGGAAAAATTTTCTGTAAGCAGGCTTATAGGCGCTCCCCCGGGATATGTTGGTTACGAAGAAGGCGGACAGTTGACAGAAGCCGTCAGAAGGAAACCATACAGCGTTGTGCTGCTTGATGAAATTGAAAAGGCACACCCGGACGTGTTCAATATTCTGCTTCAGCTGCTTGATGAAGGTACTTTAACTGATTCACAGGGCAGAACGGTTAATTTCAAGAATACAATAATAATCATGACCTCAAATCTGGGTTCACATTTGATACAGGATGAGCTGCTTAGTATCAATGATATTAACAGGGATGAGATCCTGGGCAGGCTGAGGGAAAAACTTTTTGAACTTCTCAGGCAGAAAATACGGCCGGAGATATTGAACAGGATAGATGAAGTTGTTATGTTCAAACCGCTTTTGGGAAGTGAACTGAGGAACATTGTAGATATACAGCTTGCCGGTATTATAAAAATGCTCGCAAAAAACAGCGATATCTCTCTTGTAGTTACAGATGACGCAAAGGACTGGCTTGCTAAGATAGGGTATGATATCACTTTCGGGGCAAGGCCGCTTAAGCGCACAATTCAAAATCATATTACCAATACGCTTTCGCAAAAGATCCTTTCAGGTGATATTCTGCCCGGCGAAAAAATAAAGGTTGATGTGAATGATGCGGGGCAGTTTGAGTTTGTGAAACAATAGGGCTTTAGGTGCCTTTTTAGTTTATTCTTTTCATTTCAGAAAGCTGCATTGAATAATTTATTCTTTGATCTACGGTTAATTTGCAGAAACTGAATAATAAAAAAGCGATGTTTCTTGTATAGCAATATTAAAATTATTAAATTTATATATTATTAAACAGGTATCAAAAGAGAATTACTAATTAACCTACCAAGGGGGGGAACTCATGTTTAAAGTTATACCATCATTTTTTATAGTAATATTATTGTTTTTGGTTTCCGGCGTTAAAGCAGGTGAATCCGAATCCGCAACAAGGGCATTTCACGTTGTACCGCCAAATTACGCAGGTACACAGGGTACGGGTACATTTCTTGGACCATTAACAGGCTCACCAAGAACTTACCAAATGCTGATAAGAGATACAATGCTCACATCGCTTGTAGGCACAGAAATAACGGGTATGACCTTCAGGCTGCTGGTTTCTGCAAGCAGCAACTGGCCGCCTGCAGATGTTACTTTTACTAATTATGATATTTACCTCAGCGAAAGCGTAGCACCAGAAAACAGGAGCTTTACATTTGCGCAAAACGTAGTTGGAGTTCAGAAAAGAGTGCGCTTTGGGAGTCTTACAATTACAGCCGGATCATTTCCTTTCGGCGGTTCACCAACAACATTCGGAACCGATATAACATTTGATTCAGCTTATGTATATAACGGCGGTCACCTTCTTATCGAGATAAGGCATACCGGATTTTCCGGTACATCGGCAAGCACTGATGCTATACTAACATCTACAAGCGGCTACGCATTTCTTTTCAGCGCATGCTGGGCGGGAAGTTATACAGCAACATCAACAACTACTCAGGGCAATTTTGTTGTAACCAGGCTTAATGCCAGTCCGTTAACATCGACCGGCAATAACAGTGAAATAGTTAAGAGTTTCAGTTTAAGCCAGAATTATCCCAATCCGTTCAATCCAATTACAAATATTACATTCAATTTGCAGAAATCCGCAAATGTAAGCTTAAAGATTTTCAACGTATCCGGTGAAGAGATTGAAACGCTTGTTAACAATGAATCAATGCAGTCCGGCACAAGATCGATCCTTTTCAATGGCGAAAAACTCAGCTCAGGTGTTTATTTCTATTCACTTTTTGTTGACGGTGCAAAAGTTGATACAAAAAAAATGATGTTGATTAAATAACGCAGTCATTTAAGAAACCTTGTTTCTAAGGTTGATTAAATTGCGCTGCTATTTAAGCCTGCCTGCCAAAGGCAGGAAACCTTGTCTTTTGCTTGAGTAAACAATCCCGCCAAGGCGGGACCGCGAAAATTTTATTGAAATTTTCTTGAAAGCAAAAATAAATGTTTCTTGTAGAGACGACCCGGTGGGTCGTCTCTTTTTTTAGGGGCTACCGATAGCTAAACCTGCCAGGTCTTCAAGACCTTGCAGGTTTTTCTTTTGAAGTCGAGCCGCCATTTATTGCCAGTTCTGCTGCAAATCGGGTCACGACTTGGTATGATTACTGTTCTGCGCAGTTTTAGCCGTTACAGCAGTAAGCGGTGGTTCAACAATTAATAGATTCTCCTCTGAAGAGGGTTGTCGCCGCCATTGGCGGTGGCGGGGTGTGTAAGTGCTTATTATTAATACGTACATTTATTATGCACATGTAAGATTCATTATTTTACAACTTGTTTTAAAAATTACATTGTTATTGAATCCGCCACATCAATCATATTTATTGATGATATATATCACAGCACTTATAGCTTTTAGCTTTACCTGAATTCATTAGAACTATAACTGTGATTCAAGTCTCCAGTAGCTTAATGAAGTAAGTTTATTAATTAACTTTACTGTGAAATTGTAACTTGTCATAACTTTTTTTAACCTTTATTTTGAACTTGAATTTCCATGAATTATTTAAACTTACTCCAACTCGAAAGGGGGAAATCATGAAGAGAAATATTCTCTTTGCTTTTATAATTTTCTTTACAACTTCATTTACATACTCACAATTAAACTGGAAGTGGATGCATCCCACACCTCAGGGTAACACAATAAGGTATGCCAAGATGTTTTCAGCAAATGAATGGGTGCTTGTGGGCCTGGGCGGTACGTTTATGAAGACGACCAATGCAGGTGTAAACTGGTATCTAACCCACGATGCCGCTGGCATTAAAACCAATTCGCAGATCTCTTTATACAATGCCTGGTTTTTTAATATGACAACAGGTATTGTTTGCGGTTCTTCGGGACAAATCTGGAGAACGACAAACGGAGGATTGAATTTTGATTCAATCCCCTCGGGAGTAACAACCACCCTATATGGTATTCATTTCATTGATGCAAATACAGGTTTTATCGGGGGTTCGAGCGGAACAGTTCTAAAAACTACCAATGCTGGCGTTAACTGGATTGCTACGCCCACAGGAACTACATATACCATTAATAATATCTTCGCTCTAAATAACAGGATCTATTGTCCTACCAGCACTGCTTCGATTCTGCTGACATCCTATGACGGAGGCGCAACATGGTTCAACGATACTACTGCTGCAACGAGTAACTCGTTATACGATGTAGGATTCAAAGATTCACTCAACGGTATCGTTTGCGGGGCGACTTCGACAATAAGGTACACAACTGATGCCGGTTTAACATGGACACAGTATGTAAGTACGCTTCCTTCCACATCAATGTGGAGCATTTTGTATAATTCAAACACCTGGTATATTTCAGGAAACTCATTTTATACTTTCCGAAGCACGAATGATGGTGTTTCATGGGATTCAATTGCCGTAGCAGGAAACCAGTTCTATGTTTCAACTTATTATTTCTTTGACAGACTGGGTACTAATATGCTGACAGCAGGTGCTTTTGGTTTGATAAATTCAACCACTAACAGCGGAGCTAACTGGACTGCGCATAACTATCTTGGGTATTCCGGATCATTTAACGATATCTGGGTTGAAAATATGAATGGTAAAGTAATTGCAGTTGGTTCAGCCGCGCCGACACCTTTTCTTGTTTCTACTAACGGCGGCATTAACTGGATATATGACGTTGGTAACGGAATCACAACGACATTATACAGCCTGAAAATGTTAAACGCAACTACCGGTTATGCATCCGGGGCATCGGGTAAAATGTTTAAAACAACCAATGGCGGAATGAACTGGGATTCTGTTTCATTCGTGGGCGCTTCAAACATCCTGTACTGCACTGATTTCATCAGCGCAGATACCGGCTGGGCATGCGGCTCAACCGGCACAATATTCAAGACTGTGAATGGCGGTATGAACTGGACAGCACAAACTTCAGGGATTACATCTACATTGTACAGAATTGATATGATCGACGCTCTAACAGGATATATCGTTGGCGCATCAGGCTCCGTCAGAAAAACAACCGATGGCGGTACAACATGGACTGCCCAGACTTCAAATTATTCTTCTACTTTGTACTGGCTTAACATGTTTGACGCAAATACAGGATACCTGGTCGGTATCGGCGGCACTTTGAGGAAAACCACCAATGGCGGCACAAACTGGGATACAGTTATGACCCCAATGTCCGCATCGCAGTATTCCATTTCTTTCACAAACATGAGTACTGGGTACATTGCGGGAGCCTCTGGGTATTCATACCGCACTTCCAACGGCGGAGCAAGCTGGGAGATCAAGAACAGTGGAGGATCTTCATTGAATGCTGTTTTTGCGAAAGGATACGATTCAGCCTTTGTGGCCGGCGCAAGCGGCTGCATTCAGCAATATTACAATGCGCTGGTTGGCGGCATTACATGGTATAACCAGGTTCCTGAGAAATTTACTCTGGAGCAGAACTATCCAAATCCGTTTAACCCTGTTACAACTATCAAATTCGGTTTGCCGAAGGCTGCAAAAGTAACTCTCAAGGTCTATGATATTCTTGGCAGGGAAGTCAGCATTTTATTCAACAATGTTGATTTGAATGCAGGTATAGTCACATATGATTTTGACGGGACTGATCTGGCATCAGGGGTGTATTTCTATACGCTGATAGTGAATAATAACAAAATTGATACCAAACGAATGGTAATGCTGAAATAAGTTGCTATTAATTCATAAGTTAAAAAAAGCACTGCAAGTTGAATGCAGTGCTTTTTTGCTTTACACAACCTGGTATCCGAAATTGCTACTGCGCTATTGATTTTTGCTCTACCCTGTAGGAATCAGACCTGATATGTGTAGGAATTTATTACCCTTGATGTAGGAAATTATTGTATTTATATTAAATTATCTAATTAACATTTATTCAATAATTTAAACAATCAGGAGAAATTTATGAAGATTAAATTTCATAAAATTTGTTTTGTACTGCTGGCAGTTTTCATTTCTTTTGGTACTCAATTACTATCACAAGTAAATTCACCCTGGAAATGGGTTCACCCGACCCCACAGGGAAACACTTTGAGATATGTGAAAACTTTTAATGCAACAACGCATTATGCTTTGGGATATTCAGGAACATTTCTGAAGACAACGAACTCAGGAACTAACTGGTTTATCAGTACCAATGTCTTCGGTACCCAGGAAAATAACCAGATCTATGCATACAGCGGCTGGTTCTTTGACCAGAATGTTGGTTTAGCGGGAGGCGAAACGGGTAAACTGGCAAGAACGACAAACGGTGGACTTACCTGGGACACTATCACCACAGGTGAAACCGGTATAATTTATGGTATGCATTTTCTAAATGCCAACACAGGCTTTTTCAGTACATCCACAGGAGGCAATATTCGAAAAACAACAAATGGCGGATTGAACTGGACAGCAATATCAACGGGAGCATCTGTGGCGCTGTATAGTGTTTTTGCTTTGAACCCGGATACGATCTATGTTTCAGCTACTCTCGGAAATATCAGGTACACTACAAATGGCGGAACTAACTGGACTATTGTTTCAACAGGAGCTTCTTCCACTTTGTATGATATAAAATTCAAAGATGCAATGACAGGGTGGGTATGCGGAAGTTCTACAGCTATCAGGGTTACTACAAATGGCGGGTTGAACTGGACCCAAACAAGTACAGGGTTACCTACAAGTACTTTCTACAATATTAATTACGCATCCGGAGTTACTGACGCAGATTATGTTTATGTTTCAGGAAATTCTTTCTATGCTTTCAGGAGTTCTAATTACGGGACCACCTGGGATTCGGTTTCGCTCGCCGGAACGCAGACTTATGTATCAACTCAATATTCACTTGACAGGAACGGAAACAACATGTCATCAGTAGGAGCATTCGGCTTGATAAACACTTCAACAAATGCCGGTGCAAACTGGACCGCTCATAACTCTTTAGGATATTCAGGTACTCTAAATGATGTTTGGTGCGATAATATGTCGGGCAGGGTAATAGCTGTGGGTTCTGCTGCTCAATACCCGATAATCGTATCTACCAACGGAGGCTCCACATGGAATTTCGGAGTTTCTGCAAATGTTACAGGTACTTATTATGGAATTAAAATGCTGAACTCCAGCACCGGTTATGCTGTTGGAACTACAAGCAAACTTGCCAAAACCACAAACGGCGGAATGAACTGGGATACTTCAACCGTATATTCAACTGCAACTACAATGTATAACCTCGATTTTGCGAACACAAGTACCGGTTATATTTCAGGAGCATCGGGCAGAATATTCAAGACTACAAATGCCGGAGCAAATTGGGAATTACAAACGACAGGTATAACAAATACTTTATACAATATTGATATGCACGATGCCAATACAGGCTGGTTTGTTGGTACAACGGGAACGATCAGAAAGACCACTGATGGCGGATCGACATGGACTGCGCAGACACCCGGTACAACATCATCTCTTTATGATGTCCAGATGTTTGACGCTAACACAGGATATCTCTGCGGCTTATCAGGTACGGTAAGAAAAACAACCAATGGAGGAACGAACTGGGATACAGTTGCGGTTCCGTTCACAGCCAGTTTATATATGCTTTCATTTTCAGATGTAAACACCGGTTTCATTGCCGGCGCAACAGGTCTCACTTACAGAACATCAAACGGCGGGTCAGTTTGGCAGGTTTTGAATACATCAGGTTCTACCACAAACGGAATTTACGCCAAAGGATATGACTCAGCATTTGCAGTTGCATCATCTGCCGGTGTATTCAAGCTTTACAATCCTCTGACCGGAGGTATCACGTGGCAAAATCAGATTCCTGAGAAATTTACGCTAGAGCAGAACTATCCAAATCCGTTTAATCCGGTTACAACTATCAAATTCGGTCTGCCGAAGGCTGCAAAAGTAACTCTCAAGGTCTATGATATTCTTGGCAGGGAAGTCAGCATTTTATTCAACAATACTGATATCAATGCAGGTACAATTGCATATGACTTTGACGGTTCTGAGCTGGCATCTGGTATTTATTTCTATTCCTTGATAGTAAATAACAACAAAATAGATACTAAAAAGATGGTCATGGTGAAGTAAGTTTTATAGTTAATCGTTTCACAGTTTTTTTTAGTTTGGGTAAATTACCGGGATCAGCAGATCCCGGTTTTTTTATGTGCAATAGCCCTATTGAGATAATCATCATATAAATTTCTGAAAAGTGTATTATGGATGTAACGCTGAATACTAGTTGAACTGATTAAAAGCATAATAAACGTTTCGGTGATATTGTAACCAATGTAATTAAACAATTAAATTAGTTTACCCTTCAATTTATACATTGCTTCTGTTTTGATTGCGGGTAATTTGAAGAGTTTAATATCTGCATTTAAAACAATCCGCCTTAGTATCCCAAAATAATACTTGTGTGAAAAAGATCATATTGTTAATGCTGGTTTTATATTTTTCACAAGTTTCATATTCACAGTTAAGCTGGAAGTGGCTGCACCCGAGACCACAGGGAAACGCGCTTAAGTATGTTAAGATTTTTTCGGCAGATGATTGGCTGGCAGTTGGCGATGGCGGTACCTTCATGAAAACGACCAACGGGGGAACAAACTGGTATATCACCCATGATGTTACGGGTTATAAGGCATACGGACCGATCTATGTTTACGATGCCTTTTTCTTTAACATGAATACGGGTTTGGTTTGCGGACCCGGCGGGAAGATATGGAGAACAATAAACGGGGGCTTAAGCTTTGATTCTATTCCAAGCGGCACAGCCGCCAATCTGAATGGGATGCATTTTGTAAATAACTATACGGGATTTATCGGGGGTTCAAACGGAACTGTACTGAAGACAACAAATTCAGGTGTGAGCTGGAGCATCATAAACACAGGTTCAATCCAAAACATAACCGGCATCTTTGTTATTGACAGGAGGATCTATTGTACAACATCTTCAGGTTCTGTTTTGCTTTTTTCTATTGATGGTGGAACGGATTGGAGAAGTGTAGCTGTAAGTTCCGGTTCGTATTCTCTTATAAATCCGGTTTTCAGAGACACTTTGAATGGTTTACTTAGCGGCTCTTCATATGTTTTTTCAACTACAAACGGGGGGGTGAACTGGACGCAGCTTCCGCTTATAGTAACTGATAGAAAAATTTATTTTCATGGTAATAACTGGTACTTAACCGGGAGCAGCAGATTTATACTTAGAAGTACCACAGACAGGCAGACCTGGGATTCACTCATTATTCCGCTCACATCAAATTTTCAATATTTGAACGGTCCTTTGGATATAAATGGATCTTATTTACTATTGGGAGGTGACGGTGGAGCATTATATGTATCTAAAAACAACGGGATAAGCTTGAGCCTGGTAACATACCAGGTAAGCGTATCCGGCTTGCGTAATATCTGGTGTGATAACATTAACGGAAGAATCATAGCCTCAGGTACATTCAGCACACCATATCTCGTTTCAACAGATGGCGGTTTAGGCTGGGTAACTTCTGAAGGTGATAATATTGCAGGTGATATTTATGGAATGAAGATGATAAATTCAACAACAGGATATTCATGCGGTGAAAACGGTAAAGTGTACGTTACCAGGGATGGTGGATTAAGTTGGGAAAATATTGCAGTTTTAGACAATGGAAATTCTGAATTAATGAGTATAGATTTTGCAGGCCCGGATACCGGTTATGTTAGCAGTGAGTATGGAAGGATCTATAGGACAATTAACGGCGGGTTGAACTGGGAACTTGTATTGGCGCAGAATCCAATTGGAGTTTACAGAGTTGATGCAGTTGATGCAAATACTGTATGGATGGCAGGTTATTATGGTATCTGCCGTTACACTACAAATGGCGGTGTAAACTGGATCTCAACAGCAACAAATACGAATAGTGATATTGCCGCAATCCAGATGGTGAATGAAACCACAGGATATATTGCTGGAATTTTGGGTGCAATCCGTAAAACAACCAACCGCGGAGTAAACTGGGATACTGTTAATACACCCTTTACCATAACTTACAGGGGCATTTCATTTATAAATGAAAATACAGGTTATATAGTGGGAGATTATGGTTTTGTGATGAGAACATCGACAGGCGGAGAAGTATGGGAAATGAAGCACAGCGGCTCTGAATGGTTGAATACTGTATTTTGTAAAGGATATGATTCCGCATTAGTCGCCGGAGGAGGCGGAAACATACTTAGACTTTATAATACTCTGACGGGTGGTATCACATGGCAAAATCAGGTTCCTGAGAAATTAACGCTTGAACAGAATTATCCGAATCCATTTAACCCTGTTACAACAATAAAATTCGGTTTGCCGAAGGCGGCAAAAGTTACGCTGAAGGTATATGATATCCTTGGAAGGGAAGTTAGTGTATTGTTTGATAATATTGCGCTTAACCCGGGTACGGTAACGTATGATTTTGACGGGTCTGATCTTGCCTCAGGAGTATATTTCTATTCATTGATAGTAAACAACAACAAGGCCGAAACAAGGAAAATGGTATTGAACAAATAGTTCAATACTGATTGGGTGATATTGAAGGGAATCTTATATACATTTGGGCTTTTTGCTTGGTATTTGGTTTAGTGGTTAAAAGTCACCAAATATGCAGTTTTTTTGAATAATACAAATTACACTATATATAGTATGAATTGGGATTCAAAAATCTTCAAAAAACGCACAATTTGACTTGACAATTATCATTCTTAACAATGATTAATAATCCCTAATCTACCTAATATAATACCTTAGCAATGGAGTTTACCATCATTTGCTACATTGACATTAAATATAAAAACCGCTATATTTGTCTTCTGTACCAAACTATATCAATCGTTTTTTGCAAATTTGAGTAATTTTTAATAAAACAGACTAAGATCTGATCAGGATTATATTGCAATGGCATTAAAAAAGTTAAAACCAATGACTCCGGCTACAAGGTATTACACAATTTCTTCGTTCGAAGAAATTACCAAATCCACACCGGAAAAATCTTTATTGAAACCATTAAAGAAATCGGGTGGAAGGAATAATACCGGAAGAATAACATCAAGGCGCAGGGGCGGCGGACATAAAAGAATGTACCGCATTGTTGATTTCAAAAGGGAAAAGACGGGCATCGAAGGAAAAGTAGAAGCAATTGAATACGATCCGAACCGTTCCGCAAGGATCGCCCTGGTAAAATATTCAGATGGCGATATTACTTATATTATTGCTCCTGATAACCTCAAAGTCGGTACCTCCATTGTTTCGGGAGTAGATGCTGATATCACAGTAGGGAACACATTACCTCTTGCAAATATACCACTAGGAACGTTCATACATAATCTTGAATTAAAGCCCGGAAAGGGCGGACAGCTTGCAAGAAGCGCAGGAAGCTCATGCATTGTTGTTGCTAAAGATGAAAAATATACCCAGGTAAAGCTTCCTTCAGGTGAAGTAAGAATGATATTAAATACCTGCAAGGCTACAATTGGCGTTGTAAGTAACCTGGAACATGAGAACATTTCGCTTGGTAAAGCGGGCCGCTCAAGATGGCTTGGCAGAAGACCTAAAGTGCGCGGTGTTGCGATGAACCCTGTTGATCATCCGATGGGCGGCGGTGAAGGTAAAACTTCAGGTGGCGGCCATCCTGTAAGTCCATGGGGTCTGCCTGCAAAAGGTTACAAAACCAGGAAGAAAAAGAATCAGTCAAACAAATTCATAGTTAAGAGAAGAAAGTAATTTTATAATAAATGCCAAGATCACTTAAAAAAGGACCGTTCATAGATCCAAAGCTTCTTAAAAAAGTTGAAGAGCTTAATAAAGTTAACCAGAAGAAAGTTTTAAAGACCTGGTCAAGATCAACAACTATTACTCCAGATTTCGTTGGACATACTTTTGCCGTTCATAACGGAAATAAGTTTGTTCCCGTTTTCGTTTCTGAGAACATGGTTGGTCATAAGCTTGGTGAGTTTTCACCTACAAGGATCTTCAGAACGCATTCCGGTAACAGGAAAGACGAAAAATAGTATCACAGTGTTCCGTGTTTAATTTAAACCAGAGATCATTTAAACAGAGTTTATATAAAGAGCAGGATTAAGAAAAAGTATAATGGAAGCAAGAGCAATAAAAAGATATATTCAGAGTTCACCCAGGAAAATGAGACTTGTTGTAGATCTCATCAGGGGTAAAGCGGTAAGCGATGCCTTGAACATACTTCACTTTTCACCGAAGCATGGTTCAAAAGTTGTTGAAATGACCTTGAGGTCAGCCGTTTCAAATCTTTCAAACAAGCTTGATAGCGGAAGAGTTGAAGAAAAAGATCTTTTCGTTAAAACGGTTTACGTAAACGGCGGTCCCGTGCTGAAAAGAATGCTTCCCGCGCCGCAGGGCAGAGCATACAGGGTGAGGAAACGCTCTAACCATTTAACAATAGTTGTAGCTGAAAAAGATAAAGCGTAATTACAGCATGAAAAATCAAACTTATAAATATTCACTCGTTATAATCCTTCTTTTGGCTGCTGTTTCTGTGTTTGCCAAAAATTCTGATGACAAGTACGGGTACAAATTCGTTGAGTCCAAAGTCTATACCGGTAAAACCGATATTTGGGTTTATGATCTTGTCAAGAATGATGAAGTTGTGAGGAAGATAAATGTTTATGTTAACACAGGATTTGACGGCAGCAGGATACTTGTAGATTTTGATTTCAATACCTCATGGAATATGTATTACCTCAGCAATAAAAGATCAGTAGATAATTTCTGGGATTCATTCAGATTAAGAGAGTATACTGTAATATCATTACAGGAAGCGGTAAACATGGCCGTTGACCATTACATCCAGGACCAGGTTATTGGTAAATAACCTATTAATAAAAAACTAAATTATTATATATAATTAAAGGGAGATTCATTTGGGACAAAAGACACATCCGGTAGGTTTCAGATTAGGGGTCATTAATGGCTGGGATTCCAGCTGGTATGATGACAAAAGCTTTGCTGCAAAGCTTATGGAAGATAATATGATTCGCGGCTATATCCGCAAAAGATTCGATAACGCCGGAATCTCAAAGATTGAAGTTGAAAGAACTCCCAAAAAGATAACGCTTACCATACATACTTCAAGACCCGGATATGTAATTGGTAAGAGCGGAAAAGAAATTACTCACCTGGAAGGTGAATTAAAAAAAGTAACAAGCAAAGATATTAAAGTTCTTGTAACAGAGATCAAAAAGCCTGAGCTGGACGCTCACCTGGTTGCCGAAAATATCGCAAACCAGATATCCAACAGGGTTTCCTACAGAAGAGCAATTAAGACTGCGATCGCATCAAGCATGAGAATGGGCGCTGAGGGAATTAAGATCTATGTTGGCGGCAGGCTCAACGGCGCGGAAATCGCGAGAGCTGAGCAGTTCAAAGAAGGAAGAATACCTTTGCAGACACTGAGAGCTAATATAGACTACGCAAGTTTGGCTGCATCTACAATTTATGGTAAGATTGGCGTTAAGGTTTGGATCTGTATCGGCGATAAGATCATAAGAAAATAATTTAAGTAACTGAAATTTTAGAATTTTTCTTGTTTAGGAGAGTGTTTTTATGGCATTGATGCCAAAAAGAGTTAAGTTCAGAAAAGCGCACAGAGGCAGAAGAGCCGGCAAAGCAACCCGCGGATTCACCGTATCATTCGGTAACTTTGGTTTGAAAGCGCTGGAACCGGCATGGATAACCCAGAGACAGATCGAAGCTGCCAGGGTTGCCATTACCAGGGAAATGAAACGTGACGGAAAAGTATGGATCAGGATATTCCCTGATAAACCGTACACAAAAAAGCCGCTTGAAACAAGGATGGGTAAAGGTAAAGGCGCTCCGGAATTCTGGGTAGCCGTTGTAAAACCGGGTACAATCATGTTTGAAGTGGGCGGTGTGACCAAAGCAATTGCCGAAGAAGCTATCAGGCTTGCGGCGCACAAACTTCCTATAAAAACCAAGTTTGTTGTCAGACACGATTACTCTGAGTAACATCAACATAATTTTGTACACAGTTTTTTTGAGGCAATAACAATATTTATTTAGAATGAAATACTACGAAATAAAAACACTATCAACTGAGGATCTGAAAAACAGGCTCAAAGAAGAAAACGAAGGTCTCGAGAACCTTAGATTCCAGAAATCTATAGGTCAGCTTGAGAACTTTAAAGGCATACAGAATACTAAAAAACTTCTTGCCAGGATTCAAACAGTTCTGAAACAAAGAGAATTATCAGATAAAAAGGATAAATAATTAACTAATGAGCGAAAATTTAGAACAAGTTAATAATACACCGGATGCTACAACAGCTCCCGCTTCAGTGGAAGCTGTAAACGGTTCTTCGGTCAAAAGAGGAAGAAGAAAGACCCGTATTGGCAAGGTTGTAAGCAATAAGATGGATAAGAGCATCATTGTTGCAATTGAAAGAAGGATCATTCACCCGATCTATAAAAAGTATTTCAAGAAAACAACAAAGTTTATGGCGCATGACCAGAATAACGTTGCTAACATAGGCGATATAGTCAAGATCATGGAAACCAGGCCGCTTAGCGCCAGGAAAAGATGGAGACTTGTAGAAGTAATTGAAAAAGTAAAATAATATTATATCTAGGATTATAAAATGGTTCAGGAAGAAACAAATCTAGTTGTTGCTGATAATTCCGGTGCAAAAAAAGTAAGATGCATCAGGGTGTTAGGCGGGTCAGATAGAAGGTATGCCGGTGTAGGTGACCTGATAGTAGTATCAGTTAAATCCGCTATCCCCGGTGGTAACGTTAAAAAAGGCGAAGTATCCAAAGCTGTAATAGTAAGGACAAAAAAAGAAACAAGAAGAAAAGACGGTTCCTACATAAGGTTTGATGAAAACGCTGCAGTGCTCATTAATGCAGAAAACGAACCCCGCGGAACCCGTATTTTCGGACCTGTTGCAAGAGAGCTCAGAGAAAAGCAGTTCATGAAGATCATTTCATTAGCTCCGGAGGTATTATAATTAATATGACAAAACTAAGAAAGAACGATAAAGTAAAAATTATTTCAGGCAATAACCGCGGAAAAGAAGGAAAGATCTTAAAGATCTACCGCTCAACCAATAAGGTTATTGTTGAAGGCGTGAACATAATAAAACGCCACACAAAGCCCAATCAGAAAAATCCACAGGGCGGTATCACTCAAAAGGAAGCGCCGATCCAGGTATCAAACGTTATGCTTATCGACCCTAAAGCCGGTGAGCCAACCAGACTAGGTGTTCAGGTAATTGAAGAAGCAGAAGGCAAGAAGAAAAGAATGCGCTACGGTAAAAAGAGCGGCGAAATTATTGTAAGTTAAAAGTATAATTTATTCATATAGATGGCTAACGAGAAAAAAGAAAAAAAAGCAGCTAAAACACAAACAGCGGAAGAACCGAAAGGTAAAAAATCTGCAAAGAAACCTGAAGTAAAAGAATCAAAGAAGGAAGACTTTGTTGAAGAAAAAATTCCGGTGAGGCTGCATGATCAATACAGGAACGATGTTGTAAAAACACTTTCCAAACAGTTTGGGTATAAAAACCCGTTCCAGGTGCCAAAGCTTGAAAAGATATCTATCAATGTAGGTATCGGTGCTGCAACACAGGATCCCAAAATTGTTGACGTGATCGTAAAAGAACTTGAAAACATAGTAGGTCAGAAACCGGTTGTAGCTAAGGCGAAAAAATCAGTTTCAAACTTCAAGTTAAGAGAAGGAATGAAGATCGGGGCTAAGGTAACATTAAGAAAAGCGAAGATGTATGAATTCCTTGATAAGCTCATTAACATAGCTATTCCGCGTATCCGTGATTTCAGGGGAGTGCCCGATAAGTCTTTTGACGGGAACGGCAATTACACCCTTGGTGTAAAAGAACATGTTATTTTCCCCGAAGTGAATATCGACGCAGTTCAGAAACATTTCGGAATGGATATAACATTCGTTACATCCGCAAAATCAGATGACGAAGCAAGAGAGCTCTTAAGGGCATTCGGTATGCCGTTCATCAAAAAAGAAGTATCATTAAACTAACAAAGCAAACTAATTTACAGGAGTAAATATTGGCAAAAACATCACAGGTAGCCAGAGAAAATAAAAGAAAAAAATTAGTAGAAAAGTACGCTGAAAAGAGAAAAGCGCTTAAAGCATCAGGTGATTATGATGCGCTCACAGAGCTTCCGCGTAACAGCAATCCTATCAGGCTTCATAACAGGTGCGCAATTACAGGCAGAGCAAGAGGTTTCTACAGGAAATTCGGCATCTCCAGGCTGACTTTCAGGAAGATGGCTCTGGAAGGCAAGATCCCCGGCGTGAAAAAAGCAAGCTGGTAGTTTCAGTATAGTTATAACAAACACTCTGCCGCTTATTTTGATAATATGCAGGCGGATGAAGAGTAATAATTTAAAAGTAAAATAAAGTAAATAATGTACACCGATCCAATATCAGATTATTTAACAAGAATAAGGAACGCGCAGAAAGCGAAAAAGAAATCTGTTGAGATCCCTGCTTCCAAAATGAAACTCAGGATCACAGAGATTCTTAACAAGAACGGATTTATCGGCGATTTTAACGTAGTTGAAACTGCCAATAAACAGGGAAGTATTGTTATAAAATTGAAATACAATAACAGCGAAGGCGTTATTCTTGGGCTTGAAAGGGTAAGCCGTCCCGGTATCCGTAAATATGTTGAAAGTACTGCTATCCCTAAAGTTCTTAACGGCCTCGGTGTCGCAATTGTCTCAACATCAAAAGGATTAATGTCAGATAAGGAAGCAAGAAGACTTGGTGTTGGCGGAGAAGTTGTTTGCGCTGTTTGGTAATGTTTCACAAAGTATAAGTATCAATAAAGTTTAAGTTATAAAACATCAGAAATAAATGTCAAGAATAGGTAAAAAGCCGGTAAAGATATTAAAAGGCGTTAAAGTTGAAAAATCAGGTGATAATATTACCGTGAATGGTCCTAAAGGATCTTTAAGCCTGTATGTTAACCCCATAATTAAGTCAGAGATCAAAGATGATGAGATCGCTTTCACACGCGGTTCTGACCTGAAAAGAGAAAAATCACTTCACGGGCTCTATGCCATTTTGGTTAAAAATATGATCAACGGCGTATCCGAAGGATTTTCGAGGAAACTTGAGCTTGTTGGTATCGGTTACCGCGCGGAAATTAAGCAGGGACTTCTTTACCTCAGTTTGGGTTTTTCACATCCTGTGATATTTACAGCGCCTGAGGGAATTAAAATAGATGTGCTTACTGATACGTCTATTCAGATATCAGGTATTGATAAGCAGCTTGTGGGCCTTGTGGCTGCAAAGATAAGATCATTGAAGAAACCTGAACCGTATAAAGGCAAGGGGATCAAGTATGAAGGTGAATTCATAAGAAGAAAAGCCGGTAAGGCAGCAGCGAAATAATCTTTAATTCACTATAATTTATAAGTTAAGAAATTTAATTTTTTTCAATAGAAAATGCCGACAAAAACAAATTTAGAGCCGCGTAAGAAAATAAAGCTCAGGATCAGAAAAAGAATAATAGGAACTCCTGAAGTACCAAGATTTGTGATATTCAGAAGTTTGACGAATGTGTATGCACAGTTGATAGATGATATAAACGGTAAAACGTTATGCTCGGTATCATCAATTTCAAAGGAATCAAAAGGCGAAGCCTCAAAGATCTCAAAGACAGATAAAAGCAAGCTGATCGGTAAAAAGATCGCTGAAAAAGCAGCTGAGAAAAGTATTTCGAAGGTTGTATTTGATAGAAACGGCTACCTTTATCACGGTAGAGTTAAAGCTATTGCAGATGCTGCACGTGAAGCAGGGCTTAAGTTCTAGTCTTCTTAATTAGCGGCCCCGTAACTCCACTGGAATTAGTAAATTAAATTCTCGGGTCGTCTAATGGCAGGACAGCGCCCTTTGGAGGCGTCGGTGGAGGTTCGAATCCTCCCCTGAGAACTCAAATCTTTAAAAAATTAGCGTATTGTGGATTTTTATATTTTTTTTATATATATTTGTAATTAGAAACGTTTAGGAAATATCGTTTAATGGCAAAAAAAGTAAAAGCAGGCGAATTACAGTTAAAAGATAAGTTAGTCTACATCGGTAGGGTGGCAAAAGTTGTAAAAGGCGGAAGAAGATTCAGCTTTACATCAGTTATTGTAGTTGGTGATGGCAACGGGCATGTTGGGATCGGTTTAGGTAAGGCCAATGAAGTTTCAGCGGCCATTGCAAAAGGTTCTGATGACGCAAGAAAAAACATGGTTTATGTTCCTTTAAGAAAAGGTACATTACCTCATGAAGTTATCGGCAAATACGGCGCAGGTAAAGTTTTATTAAAACCGGCTACACCCGGTACCGGTTTGATCGCCGGCGGCGGTGTTAGAGCGGTTCTGGAAGCTGCAGGCATACAGGATGTGTTAACCAAATCACTTGGTTCATCAAATCCGCATAACGCTGTAAAAGCTACAATGAACGCATTAAAGAACATCTACGACGCTAAGGCGATGGCTTCAAGAAGAGGCGTTGATATCCAAACAGTTATTTTGAATTAAGAAGGGATAAAGACGGAAAATGGCAAAGATAAAAGTTCAGCAAACAGGCAGCACGATAGACAGACCAAAGAACCAGAAAAGGGTGATAGAAGCCCTGGGGCTTGGTAAGATCTCAAAAGTTAAAGAGCACAATGATACTCCTCAAATCAGGGGAATGATCAATAAGGTTAAACACTTAGTAAAAGTTATAGGTTAACAATTTTCATTCAGGATCGAAATAATTATGAAAGACGTCATCGTGATTAAAGTAGAGATTGAGTGATTTAAACAACATTAATAAACATTATAGGAGGAAAAAAAATAATGTTAAAACATTTTCTAGCAGTTATGTTACTGTTTGTTATGGGCGTGAGTACATATTCTCAGTCTATACCCAGCGGAACTGGTAGATACACAGCTTTAGGCGGTTCACCATTCATATTGGATGCTCATGTTGATATGTTGAACAACCCGGCTTGGAACAATTATTACAGAAACTATGCATTTGCAGATCTTACACCCGAAACAGGTGCAGGATTCGACGGACACGCTGGTGTTACATTTGGTGTTGGCAAAAAATGGAATCTTGGTTTCATCGTTAACAGAAGAAGCGATGCTTGGGAAAATTTCAGAGATACAACAAACACTTTATTCCCTGGTAACGTTCAGTCACCAATAGTTCCTTTCATGGGTCTTATTGGTACATCTGCTAGCAAGAACTTCCATCTTGGACTGGCTCCATATATCGCTATGTGGAACAGCAAAACAACATCTTCAGATACCACAATTGGTAACAACGATGCAAGTTCAATGTCAATGGGCGCTAACTTAGGCTTCATTTACATGATCAAAAAAGGATGGATCGAAGGTAACTTCACATTCAGAATGAACAAATACAAGAACGAAAACACAGTTGGTTCAACAACAACAACAGTTGAAAATGACGGTGGAATTCAGTTCGGTGCTAACTTCAGAGGATGGATCTATCCTACAAAAGGCAGCAAAGTAGCTATCGTTCCGGTATTAGGCTTCAACACAACAAGCTTTCAGCCAAAGAGCACATCAGGTTCAACCACAGTTACAGGTTTAAACTATAGCTGGATGAGCATCAATGGCGGTGTTGGTTTAAACTGGCCTATAATGGATGATATCCAGATCGCTGGCGGTGTTACAGCTTTCTATAACACAGCTAAAGCTGATTCAGGAAATATCGAAATAAAGAGCACAGATTTCATCGCTCCTAATTTCCATATGGCTGTTGAAACAAGAATCGCTGACTGGTTAACAGGCAGACTTGGTTTCTCAAAAGGTATCAACTCAGAGAGCAACAAAGTTACTGCAGGTACAACCACAGGCGAGCAGTCCGGCTTACAGGTAGTGAATGCATCATCAATCAGCCTTGGTGCTGGTTTCCATTTCGGCAGACTTAGCTTAGATGCTACAATCTCCGAAAGATGGTTCAGACACGGCTTTAACTTCTTAAGCGGCGGCGATCAGGAAGATATGTTCGGAGTTATTTCAGCTTCTTACAACTTCGCTAAGTAAATTAATATTTTAATATAAATTTAGGCCCCTCGTAGAAATACGAGGGGTCTTTATTGTAAGACTTTAGGAAAAGATAATGGACGTTTTAAGCAATTTAAAATACGCAGAAGGTTCAAAGAAAAAGAGAAAAAGAATCGGCAGAGGTGTTGGTTCAGGTCACGGTAAAACCTCTACCAGAGGTATGAATGGACAGGGATCACGCTCAGGAAGCGGTGTAAGAGCTTGGTTCGAAGGCGGACAGATGCCTATTCAGAGAAGACTCCCCAAGTTTGGTTTTACAAACCCGGGCAGGATAGAATTTCAAGTTTTAAATCTTGGTAAGCTGCAGAGTTTTTACGATAAAGGTAAATTAAGCGACCAGAATTTAAATCCTGAAACACTATATAAACTGGGTGTAATTGCCAACGGCAAGAAGCCTCTGAAAATACTGGGTGAAGGTGATTTTAAACAGAAACTTGAAATAAGCGCTCATAAATTCAGCAAAACTGCGCTCGATAAAATTGAGAAAAGCGGGGGCAAGGCAATCACTTTATGAGCAGTTTGGTAGAAAGCTTCAGAAATATATTTAAAATTCAGGAACTACGGCAAAGGATAATATTTACGATATTACTCCTTATCGTCGTTAGAATAGGTGCCCACATAACTCTGCCTGGTATTGATACCGGGTTACTTGCTGAGGCTACCAGAAATCAGGCTGATAATACTCTCTTTGGTCTTTATGATCTGTTTGTTGGCGGCGCATTCAGCAATGCGGCAATTTTTGCTTTAGGTATTATGCCTTATATCAGTGCGTCAATTATAATCCAGCTCTTGGGAGCAGTTGTTCCTTACTTCCAGAAACTCCAGAAAGAAGGAGAAGCAGGCAGAAAGAAGATCAACCAGTTAACCAGATACGGAACCGTTCCTGTAGCGCTTATGCAGGCTTGGGGTGTCAGTGTTCAGTTAAAAAGCAGAAACGTTTCGGGTGTCAGCATTGTATCGCCCGATGTTTCTCCTGTTCTTTTCACAATATCCTGTATCATTCTTATGACAGCGGGAACCATCTTTATGATGTGGCTTGGTGAGCAGATAACCGAACGCGGAATTGGTAACGGTATTTCACTTATAATTTTTGTAGGTATCATCGATAGACTGCCATACGCTTTCCTTGATGAATACCAGGTTGTTGCATCAGGCGCGAGAAGTATTATTGTAGAATTAATAATTATTGCGGGTCTTGTGTTTATCATTGCCGGTGTGGTGATGGTTACCCAGGCGATGCGGCGAATACCGGTACAATACGCCAAGCGTGTTGTCGGAAGGAAAATATACGGCGGAGTTACGCAGTATATTCCGCTTAGAGTGAACCAGGCTGGTGTTATGCCTATTATCTTCGCTCAGTCAATTATGTTCGTTCCAAATACAATATTGACCTTCTTTCCTGATAGCCAGTTTATGCAGGATATTTCCAAGTATTTCGATCACACAAGTTTGGTATATGCTTTTATGTATGGAACGCTTATAGTATTTTTTACTTACTTCTATACGGCAATAGCATTCAATCCAAAAGATGTTTCAGATAATATGAAAAAACAGGGTGGCTTCGTTCCCGGCGTCAGACCCGGTAAAGCGACATCTGATTTTATTGATAATATTTTAACAAAGATCACATTACCCGGCTCAATTTTCCTTGCGATTATTGCTATAATGCCAGCATTTATTGCTCAGGCCGGTGTAACTCAGGGGCTCGCGCAGTTTTTCGGCGGAACAAGTTTGCTTATAGTAGTGGGTGTTGCTCTTGATACTCTTCAGCAGATCGAATCACACCTCGTAATGAGACATTACGACGGATTTATGAAGAGCGGGAAAATTAAAGGCAGAAGAGGTTAGGTTTTATATTGGTTAAAACTCCCGGCGAAATAACAGCCATAAGGGAAAGTAACAAAATTGTAGCAGGTGTTCTTTCTTATATAGAAAAATTCCTGAATCCGGGAATAACAACTTTGGAAATTGATGATCTGGTTGAAGATTATATCAAATCCAGGGATGGTTTTCCGGCTTTTAAGGGTTATAAAGTTCACAAAAATATATTTCCGGCAAGTTCCTGTATATCTATCAATGAAGAAGTAGTTCACGGTATTCCTGGCAGCAGAAAGCTGCTCGAAGGGGATATTGTCAGCATTGATGTAGGTGTAAAGAAGAACGGTTATTACGGTGACGGAGCAAAAACCTTCGCTATCGGAGAAATATCACCTGCAAAGAAGAAACTGATGAAGATTGCTGAAGAGAGTCTTTATTTAGGACTTGAAAACGCGACCGATGGGAATTACATAAATGATGTTTCGATGGCTATTCAGCAGCACGTTGAAGCTGCGGGATTTTCAGTTGTTAGAGATCTTGTGGGACATGGAATCGGTAAAGAGCTTCATGAAGAGCCGCCGATCCCTAATTATTACAACAGCGGTTACAGGGCGAAGTTTAAAGAAGGTATGACAGTAGCAATTGAGCCTATGGTGAATTATGGTACTTATAAGGTGAAGGTATTGGGCGATAAATGGACTTATGTAACAGCAGATGGGAAACCAAGCGCGCATTTTGAACATTCAGTCTTAATTACCAAGGGGCAGCCTGAAATTTTAACTATGGAGAATTAAAGTTAAATAATGTCAAAGCAGGGAACTATCAAAGTTGACGGTATTATCACGGATACTCTGCCTAATGCTGCATTTAAGGTAAAACTGGAAAACGGGCATGAGATAATTGCCCACATTTCAGGCAAGATGAGAATGAACTTCATTAAAATTCTCGAAGGCGATAAGGTTTCTGTTGAGCTCTCGCCATATGACCTGACAAGAGGCAGAATCACTTACAGGTATAAGTAGCATTCAGGCTTAAATACCTGCTGTATCCAAAAGCGGTATAAAATATTACAGGCATTTATATAAAGTTTAAAAGAGGTAACTAAAATGAAAGTAAGAAGTTCGGTTAAGAAAATGTGCGAACACTGCAAGATCATCAAGAGAAAAGGTGTTATAAGAGTCATTTGTAAAAACCCCAAACATAAACAAAGACAGGGATAATAAATTTATCAGGAGTAATTTTAATTGGCAAGAATAGCAGGAATTGATCTTCCAAAAAACAAAAGAGTTGTAATAGGTTTAACTTCAATTTTCGGTATCGGCAGAACCACTTCAGAGAAAATTCTGGAAAGAACGGGCATCAGCCAGGATAAGAAGGTTGCTGATCTTACAGATGATGAAGTTAATCAGATCCGTAACATTATTACCTCAGAGATCAAGGTTGAAGGTGCTTTGAAGTCTGAAGTACAGGCTAATATCAAGAGACTCATGGATATTGGCTCCAACAGGGGCAAACGTCACAGGAGAGGATTGCCTGTACGCGGTCAGAGAACCAAAACCAACGCAAGGACAAGAAAAGGCAAGAGGAAAACTGTTGCCGGCAAGAAGAAGGCCGCTTCAAAGAAATAAGCCTTTGGTACACAGAAATACTTTGTTCCAAAATAAAAGAGTAACTGAAAGCATAATTTATATATAATGACACAGCAGGTAAAAAAGACTAAAAAGAAAGCACTCGTTGAATCCACCGGAGTAGCGCATATTAAGGCTACATTCAATAATGTAATTGTTACATTAACGGATGTTACAGGCAATACAATTTCATGGGCTTCATCGGGAAAAATGGGATTCAAAGGTTCAAAAAAGAATACGCCCTTTGCCGCGCAGGTTGCGGCAGAAAGCGCAGCTAAAACAGCGCTTGATGCGGGTTTAAGAAAAGTTGATGTATTCATAAAAGGACCCGGTTCCGGCCGCGAAGCGGCTATAAGATCACTCCAGACCTCAGGTCTTGAGATCTTAAGCATAAAGGATATTACACCTATCCCGCATAACGGCTGCAGACCACCCAAAAGAAGAAGAGTATAAAAGAATAAAATTAATATATCTATAAATGGCAAGATACACAGGACCAAGCTGCAAACTCTGCAGAAGAGAAAAAACAAAATTATTCCTGAAGGGTACAAAGTGCTTCACTGAAAAGTGCCCCCTGGAAAGAAAGAATTATGCCCCTGGTCAGCATGGACTTTCAAGAAGAGCAAAAGTTTCTGATTATTCCATACAGTTGAGGGAAAAGCAGAAAGTTAAAAGAACGTACGGCGTTCTTGAAACTCAGTTCAGGAACTATTTCGAACTGGCTTCTAAACAAAAAGGCAGAACAGGTGAGAACCTTGTAAAACTTCTTGAAAGAAGACTTGATAACATAGTTTACCGTTCAGGTTTAGCTCCATCAAGGAAAGCTGCAAGACAGCTCATTCTCCATAAACATTTCAAGATCAATGGAGCAACTGTCAATATTCCGTCTTTTTTGTTAAAAGCAGGTGATTCTATACAGGTAAAAGATAACAGCAAGCAGGTAAAAGTGTTTCATGAGTCCATGAAACGCGTTAAAGATGATATGCTTCCGGGCTGGATCTCTGTAGATAAATCCGCTTTAAAGGGAACACTCTTGGCTATTCCGGAAAGAATTGATATTCCTTTCACAGCCAACGAACAATTAATAGTTGAATTATATTCAAAATAGAAATAAACATGACAAATCAATATATTCAGTACCCCGAAAAATTAGAATTAGAAAAAGAAACTAATACCCGTTATTTCGGGCGCTTCACAATACAACCTCTGGATAAAGGTTACGGCATTACTCTTGGCAACGCCTTAAGAAGGGTACTTATCTCTTCTTTGCCCGGAACCGCTATAACCGGTATCAAGGTTAATAATGTGCCGCATGAATTCACCACAATTAAAGATGTGGTTGAAGATGTATCTGAGATTGTACTTAACCTCAAAGAGGTCAGGTTTAAACAGAACATTAAGGGCGCCAACAAAGTTGAGTTAAGACTTAAAGGTCCCATTGATTTCATAGCAAGACATATACAGGAAGCTACTGAAGACTTTGAAATTCTGAATCCTAACCACCATATCGCGACTTTGAATAAAAATGCTGATGTCAGCATTACATTGAAGATAGGTTCCGGTATCGGTTACGTTCCTTCTGATGAGAACAAAGATCCTGAACAGGACCTTTTAATGCTCCCGATCGATTCAATCTTTACACCCATCAAAAACGTTAAGTACGAAGTACTCAACACAAGGGTAGGGCAGAAAACAGATTACGAAAAACTTGTACTGGAAATTACCACTGACGGAACAATTATTCCCGTTGACGCTTTAACCCAGGCTGCTTCAATTCTGAATGAGCATGTTGCTATGTTCGAGAATTTCGGTAAAGTAACCGAAGAGAAAAAAGCACCGGTTAAAGATGAAGAGACTGAATTTGCAAGGATCAGAAAGATGCTGCTCACAAATGTTGATGAGCTTAAACTTTCAGTCCGCGCGCAGAACTGCCTCCGTTCAGCGAACATTAAAACACTTGGCGATCTTGTAAGACACCAGGAAGTTGAAATGCTGCAGTTCAGGAATTTCGGCAGGAAATCACTTGCTGAGCTTGGCGAAATACTTCAGGAAAATGGTCTTTCCTTTGGTATGGATGTGGATAAATACATAAAAGAAGAAAATTAAAATTAAACGCTGGATTGAACTGATATGATACACAGAAGAAAAGGCAGAAAACTTAAAAGAACTTATACCCACAGGAAAGCATTACTGGCTAATCTTTGTGTGGCATTAATTAAGAATAAGAAGATCAAAACGACTTTAGCTAAAGCTAAAGAGTTAAGGCTTTACATTGAGCCTATTATCACCAAATCAAGGAAAGCTCTTAACGCAGCCAATGCTGAATCAGGTGTGCACCTCAGAAGAGAAGTGAATAAATTCCTTCAGGATAAAGGCGCTATAACCACCCTTTTTAATGAGATAGCTCCAAAGATGGCAAACAGGAATGGCGGATATACAAGGGTTCTTAAAATGGGCAGACGACTTGGTGACGGCGCGGAAGTAGCTATGATAGAGCTTGTTGATTACAATGTTGAACAGGCACCTGAAAAACCTGAAACCACAGAAACTGAAACAAAAGGTAAAACCAAAACCGCTTCAAAAACAAAAACAGCCGCGAAACCTAAAGCTAAAACAACAGCAAAGACAAAAAAAGCAGCGGGTGATACTGAAGTAAAAAAGACTACAAAAGGCAGGAAGAAAAAAGAGGCAGCTGAGTAATTAATACAATAAAAGGTAAGCAAAACTTATCAGTTTAATGAAAATAACAACAGCTGAATTCGTAAATAGCGTATCGGATCTGAGCCAGTTACCTACGGCTCATTTGCCGGAAATAGTATTCATAGGCCGCTCTAATGTAGGCAAATCTTCCCTTATTAACAAGATCTGCAATAAGGCTAAACTGGCTAAAACAAGCTCTGTGCCCGGAAGGACAAGGATGCTTAACTATTACCTCATCAATGAAGAGTTTTACTTTGTTGATCTGCCGGGTTATGGCTATGCCAAAGTGCCTGAACAGATCAAAACCGGCTGGAGAAAGCTTGTTGAAGAATACATCAGCACAAGGAAAAATATAAAGCTCGTTTTCGAGCTAATGGATTCAAGACATGACCCGACTTACCTTGACCAGTTAATGGTCAACTGGCTTGAATACTACGAAATAAACTACGCAATTGTTCTTACCAAGGCTGATAAAATTTCAGCCAATAAAATGGAAAGACAGATATACCGTACCAGTAAGATTGTAAGCAACGATGAGCTTTGCAAAGATTACGTACCATTTTCAGCAATAACAGCCGAAGGCAAAGATACTGTTGTAAAACTTATCACTGAAAGTCTGAATTCATAAACAATAACCGGAGATATCTTTGCTCACAAAAAAGATATTCACCCCGGGACCCACACAGGTCCATCCCGATGTTCTAAAAGCAACAATTTCATCTGATACATACCACAGAAGCCCGGATTTTAAGGCTTTCCATAAGAATTTAAGCGAAAAGCTTAAAAACATATTCCTAACTTCCCAAAACTTAAATATTTTAACAACTTCAGGCACAGGCTCCCTCGAAACTGCCGTTATCAATTTCTGCGCGCCCGGCGAAAAAGTGCTCTACATTAACCAGGGGAGATTTGGCGCAAGATGGGGAGCAATTTGCAGGGCTTTCGGTATCAACGCAGCGGAGCTGCCTATTGAATACGGCAAAAGCGCAAAAGCTTCTGACCTTGAAAAAGTTGACCTTTCTGAATACAGCGCCGTTTTGTTAACCCACACAGAAACATCTACAGCTACAGTTACTGATATAAAATCTCTTGCTGAGTATATAAAATCAAGATCAAACGCGCTTGTAATAGTGGATGCTGTAACATCTGTTGGCGCGATCGAATTCAGGTTCGATGACTGGAAGCTTGATGTTGCGGTTTCAGCTTCGCAAAAAGGATTAATGACTCAGCCAGGCATTGCTATCATTGCATACAGTGAATCAGCCAGGACGAAAATGGCAAGTAACCCGATGCCGCGCTTCTATTTTGACCTCAGAAAAGAATACAATTCAGTTCTGCAAGATGGCGTTACCATGTGGACTCCGGCTGTTGGTTTGTTTTACGGCATTGATAAAGCGTGTGATATCATACTGAATGAAGGCTTGGAAAACAAATGGAAACGTACCGGAGAAATTGCGGAATATTTCAGAAATGAATCCTTAAGAAATGGATTTGGACTGTTCTCGTCAGATCCCGCTGATTCATTAACGGCAATTACATTGCCGGATGGAATTCCAACCGGTAAGCTCATAAGAGCTATGAAGGAAAATTACGGAGTACAAATTGCCAACGGACAGGCAGAAATGAAGGATAAGATAGCCAGATTTTCTCACATGGGTGATCTTGAAATGAATGATTTTGTTGAGCTGAATAAATTACTTGTAAGGGAATTCAATAAACTGAAGCAATAATATATTTGAAAAATAACGTAAATATTTACCTTGCCGATGAACTTCATCCCGGGGGAATTGATTTACTCAAAAAGAACTTCAACGTATTTTCCCTGCTTTCGCTTACCAATCCATCTCTTCTCAAACAGCTTCGCGATCTTTCTCCGAAAAACTGCTTGACCAACGATGCTCTTATAGTCAGATCAGTGCGTACTATAAACCGGGATTTTCTGGAAAAGGCAGCAAAAAGCACAAATATTAATTTGATTTGTACGGTTTCCGCAGGATTTGATAACATTGATACCATTGCAGCCGCAGAATGCGGCATTGATGTTATGAATGTAGCCGGTGCAAACAGTACATCCGCAGCTGAGTTTACTATTGGATTGATTCTGGCAGCAGCAAAAAATCTGGTACCAGCAAATAATGAAATGCACCGTGGTACGTTCGATTATTCTAAATACAGCAACACTGAACTTTCCGGTAAAACTTTAGGCATTATTGGAGTCGGCAGAATTGGCTCTAAGGTCGCTAAGCTGGCTAAAGCATTTGGCATGAATATTTTAGGGAACGATATAAACCCAAAGTTAAAGAATAAGTACCCTTTTGTAAAATTTGTTTCGCTCGATAAAATCCTTTCGTTATCTGATATTTTGACACTACACACTCCGCTTGATGATTCAACGCATTACATTATCAATAAGCGGAATATAGCTCTGATGAAGAAAGAAGCTATACTTATCAATACATCACGAGGCGGAGTAATTGAAGAAGCTGCTCTCATTTCCTCAATGAAAAGCAACAAACTCAGGTATGCATGTGTTGATGTTTTTGAAAATGAACCGGGTTTTAACAAAAAATTATTAAAGTATAAAGATCTCATAATTACCCCTCATTTGGCAGGAAAGACCGCTGAAAGCAAGCTGCGTATGGGTACAGAAGCAGCCAAAAAAGTGATAGAATATTTTTCTAAAACCCGCCGAAGTCACAAATTAATCGATTGAAATAGTTAAGAAAAATCAGTAAATTTGTAAAATTAAGCAATTTTTGGGAGGTTTAATGAAGTTCACTGTTAAGAGCAATGATCTCATCAGCGCAATAAGCAAAGTAATTACTGTTACGCCAACACGTTCCACTTTACCAATTTTAAGTAATCTGTTTTTCAGCCTCGAAGGCAAAGAGCTGACAATAATAGGTTCAGATCTTGAGGTTTACATTGAGATAAAGATCAGTGTAGATGGCAAAAGCGATGGCCAGGTTGCGCTGCCGGCCAAGAAACTTGAAAGCCTGCTTTCAAATTTATCAGGCAAGGAACTGAACTTTGATCTTCAGAATGGTTTTAAAACCATCATAAAGACCAAAGGTGGCAAGTGGACTCTGACAGGTGAAGACCCCAATGATTTCCCGATGCCGGCGGAAGTAGAAGGCTCAAAGGAAATAGATATTTCGGGCGCTCTCATAACACGTTACCTTCCCAAGGCTATTCATGCCGCCAGCTCTGATGAGCTTCGCAGAAGCATGAACGGCGTATTTTTCGAGATTAAAAAAGGTGAGTTCAAGGTTGTTGCAACAGATGGACACAGGCTTGTGAAGATCATAAACAATAACTTCGATTATTCCGGTGATAAGACAAGCATGCTTGTTCCCATAAAGACATGCCAGCTTATGACCAGGCTCTTTAAATCAAAAGCTGCCGGTGAACAGGATCCTGCTGCCGAAGGCGAAGAGATTAGTGAATCACAGAAAGTTTCCGTGTTTTTCAGCAATGAATTCCTTAAATGTTCATTCGGTAACATTACAATTCACTCAAGGTTAATTGATGACACATTCCCTAACTATGAATCAGTAATTCCCAATGACAACGAAAAGATATTAAAGGTAGCAAAGAATGATCTGATAGGAGCTGTGAAAAGAAGTATTATCCTTTCAGACCAGGTTACAAACAAAACTTCGTTTAGCATTTCAGAAAGCGAACTTAAAGTTCGCGCCGCAAATAATGAATACGGCACTGATGCCGATGAAACCATTGAAAGCAGTTTCACGGAAGCCGATGAATTTGAAATAGCCTTTAACGGTAAGTACCTTCTTGAAGCGCTGCAGCATTTTGATGGCGACGAACTCCTTTTTGATTTCAGCACACCGCTGAAAGCTTCAATTATCAGGCCCGCTGAGCAAAAAGAAAACGAAGACTTGATGATGCTTGTTATGCCTGTTAGAAATATCTGATAGGGAAAACTCTTTGTTATGATATTAGAAGAGCTTTTTCTTGCAGATTTTAAAAATTATCACAATTGTTCTTTCTCATTCAGCCCAAAGCTGAACTTTATATACGGTGAAAACGGAAACGGTAAAACCAATATTCTCGAAGCGATTTCAATGCTGTGTTACACAAAAAGCTTCCTTATGAACACTGAAGCAGATTGTGTGCAAAATGGTAAAACCGCATTTGAAATCATCGGGGATTTTCTTAACCGCGTCAGCAGTAAAAGCAGGGTTAAATTCCTGTATCAGAAGGAAGAGAACATCAAGCAGATCATTTTGGATAATGACAGGGTGACGCGCTCAAATGACTTTATAGGCAGGTTCCCGCTGATAGTACTTTCACCATATGACCTGAAGCTCACAATGGGTACACAGCAGGATAGACGCAGAAATTTTGATTTGCTGATCTCGCAGGTTAGCAGGGTTTATTTGAGCGACCTGAGAAAGTACAGCAAGATAGTAAAACAGAAAAATTCACTTCTTAAAGAGAATCTCTCCTCAAGAAGATATCCTGCGAAGGAACTTAAAGATCTTGTGAGTGTATGGAACGCTGAACTGCTTGAGCTTGCTGTTAAGATCATGATAAGGAGGCTTGATTTCATAGAAGAGTTTAAATTGAGCATAAATTCATGCTTTAACAGAATTGTTGGCAGCAAATACATTCCGGTAGTTTCATACCAAAGCGAAATACTTGATGATAACGGATCAGCTGATTATAACGTAAGCTCACTAAAGCGGAAGCTGGAAGCTTCGCTGGAGGAAAAACTGGACCAGGAAATTAAGAGGGGACTCTCACTTGCGGGACCTCACAGGGATAATTACATCTTCAGTATGAATAAGCAGGGCGAACTTTTTGATATGAAAACTTTCGCTTCGCAGGGCGAACACAAAACATTTGTAGTTTCATTGAAGCTTTCTGAATTTGGCTACATTAATGAGAACCTGAAACATACCAATTCCGGTGAGCCAATCCTGCTGCTGGATGATGTTTTTTCTGAACTGGATAAAAGCAGGATCACAAGTATCGCGGAACTCATCACGGATTTTAACCAGGTTTTTATAACTACAACAGATAAAGAGCATTTAGGGATACTGGAAAAGAATTTTTCAGAATCAAGATCTTTCAATATTGTGAACGGGGCAGTGGATAGTGTTAATTGATTTCAGAAAGCACGCGAAGAAACAAACCACATTGCATGATGAAATAGGCGATCTCATAGGCGCTATCAAAAAGCAAAAGAAAGAAAGATTTGATTTCTGGTATCTTGCAGTCGGTGAAAAAATAGGTAAAATTGCCGCACCCACATTCAAAAAGCACGGAGTGCTTTATGTAACGGTCGTTAATCCCGTTTCCAGGTTTGAACTTACCAGAATGAAACAGGAAATACTTGAGAAAGTTAACGGCATATTAGATGAAAATAAAAAATTAAAGGACATAATATTTAAGTAATGGCAGATAAAAATAAAAAAACAGATAAGAAGGCTTTACCAAAAGAAGGGTATGGCGCCGATAGTATCCAGGTCTTAAAAGGACTTGAGCACGTACGAAAAAGGCCGGCGATGTATATAGGAGATGTTTCAAGCCGCGGATTGCATCACCTGGCATACGAAGTTGTTGATAACAGTATCGATGAAGCCCTTGGCGGATATTGTGATAAGATATCGCTTACCATTAACAAAGATAATTCCATCACAGTAGAAGATAACGGACGCGGCATACCTACCGGTATGCACCCCACAGAAAAAAAATCTGCTCTTGAAGTGGTTATGACAGTGCTTAATGCCGGCGGTAAATTCGATAGGAATACTTACAAGGTATCGGGGGGATTGCACGGTGTAGGCGTTTCAGTTGTTAACGCTCTTTCAAAGTGGCTTAAAGTTGAAGTAAAACGTGATGGCAAGATCTTTGTTCAGGATTATAAAGCCGGCGTGCCAACAGCGGCTGTTAAGGAGATCGGAAAGGTTGATATAAAGGTTACAGGTACTAAAACTACTTTTATGCCTGATGACACTATATTCAATACCGTTAATTTTAAGTACGAAATACTTGAAGACAGACTAAGGGAACTTGCTTACCTCAACAGGGAAGTAACGATCACTATTAAAGATGAACGTTCAAAAAAGCAAAATGTTTTCCACTTTGAAGGCGGTATCAAAGAATTTGTGAAGTATATTGATTCTTCAAGGAAGTCTTTCATGAAAGAACCGATCTTTATCAAAGGCGAAAAAGATAATACACAGGTGGAAGTTGCGTTCCAGTATAACGATACTTACAACGATAACATTTTTACTTATGTTAATGATATCAATACCCATGAAGGCGGCACACATCTTGTTGGTTTTAAAACTGCCTTAACCAGGACGCTTAACAACTACGGACAGAAAGCAAATATCATTAAAAATGACAAGATCCAGCTGACAGGAGATGATTTCCGCGAGGGACTTTCATGCGTTATCAGCACTAAAGTACCTGAGCCGCAGTTTGAAGGTCAGACAAAGACCAAACTTGGTAACAGCGAAGTAAAAAGTATTGTTGAGACCATAGTAGGTGAGCAGCTCCAATCTTACCTGGAAGAAAACCCATCGGTTGCAAAGAAGATCATAGAAAAATGCCTTCGCGCAGCTGAAGCAAGGGAAGCAGCAAGGAAGGCAAGAGAACTTATCAGGCGTAAGAACGCTCTTGAGTTTTCAGGGCTCCCCGGAAAACTTGCTGATTGCTCCATAAGCGATCCTGATCACTGCGAAATTTATCTGGTTGAGGGTGATTCCGCGGGTGGTTCAGCCAAACAGGGCAGGGATAGACGCTTTCAGGCGATCCTTCCGCTGAAGGGTAAAATTCTGAATGTAGAAAAAGCACGTATGAACAAAGTGCTTGAGAACGATGAAATAAAATCAATAATTACGGCTCTTGGAGCCGGGATCGGCAACTCAGACGAATTTGATGAATCAAAGCTTCGCTATGGAAAAGTTATCCTTATGTGCGATGCCGATGTAGACGGTTCTCATATCCGTACACTTCTGCTCACATTCTTTTACAGGCACATGAAAGAAATTATCGAAACAGGGAGGCTTTACATTGCCCAGCCGCCGTTGTATAAAATAAAGATAGCCAAAGAAGAACATTATGCTTACGATGAAAATGAAAAAGATCAGATCTTAAAAAGATTTAAAGTGAATACCAAAGCAGTCAAAGAAACTGAACCATCTGAAACTGAAGTTACTGAAACAGGTGAGGTGGTTACTAAAGGTAAAGGTTTCGCGATCTCAAGGTTCAAAGGTCTCGGTGAAATGAACCCTGAACAACTTTGGTCAACAACAATGAATCCTGAAACCAGGACAATTCTCCAGGTCTCAATTGATAGTGCCGTAGCCGCCGATAAGGTGTTTGAAACACTTATGGGTGAAGAAGTGGAGCCAAGGCGCGCATTCATAGAAAAGAACGCTAAATACGTAAAAAATCTGGATATTTAATTATTGAAAAATAAATATTTTAAATTTATCGCAGCATTTATTCTTGTAAATGCTGCTTTGTTTTCTCAATCGGTTGTTAAGCAGAAAAAGCATGTTTCATTCTTTACGGGAATGGGCATCCAGTATGGGATCACCCCCGAATTCAGGGATTTCCTCGTGGCAAGCATTCCCTACAGCACCTCCGATAGTATAAAATCTTTTAACGCGGGAGTTGAATTCTTCGGTGGCGCGGAATTTGATCTATCGAAATCAGTTTCTGCCGGTATAGATTATTCATATTACATACGCGGATTGAGTTATATCTATTCACCTGCCGTGTTTGATTACACTATTACTTCACATCAGCCTTATGTTTTTGTAAATTACAATTTAAGAAAACCCAAGTTTAATTTTAAATTTGGCGGTTCGGTTGGATATCACTTCCAGCAGCTGGATAACAAGATCAATAACTCAACTACGCTTAAATATACTTCTTCAGGCGCATCAGCAAGGCTTAATATAACTTTTCTTCCGAAGTTTTCGGAAAATTTCTATGTTTATCTAAGCGGATTTGCGTTCGCAAATCTTTACGGCAAACTTAAGGATGAAAATGGCGAGGTACTTAAAGCGCCAAATTCAAACACAGAAGCTGATCTGAAGGGATACGGTGTTGGCGCCAGACTTGGAATTTTATTTCATATCAATTAATGCAGGAAATTCTAAAGGCAATATTACTTGGTGTAGTTCAGGGATTAACCGAATTCCTGCCCATAAGCAGTACAGCGCACCTGCGCATCATTCCCTCGTTTTTCGGTTGGGGTGATGTTGGCGCATCATATACGGCTGTTATACAGGTGGGCACAATGATAGCCATTATACTCTATTTCCGCAGGGACCTGATGAACATGACAACATCTATGTTCAGGAGTATCAAAACCAAAGATTACAGTAGCAAAGATACGAAATTGCTTTTGATGATAATCCTTGGTACAATTCCAATTGTTATTGCGGGTTTTTTACTCAAGGATATTATCCGCAATGAATTCAGAAATATGTACATTGTGGCTGCCAGTTTGATATTTTTTTCCATAATTTTGATGATTGCCGACAGGTTCACAAAGAAAAAATACGATATTAACAGTATAGGCTTTAAAGATGGGATCATCATCGGCATTTTTCAGGCAATGGCGCTTATCCCGGGAGCTTCGCGCTCAGGCTCCACAATTTCGGGAGCGTTTTTCCGTAATATGACAAGGGAAGATGCAGCCAGATTCTCTTTCCTGCTCAGCATCCCCGCAGTATTGCTGAGTGGCGTTTATGAGCTTTTCAGTCAGCGTGGTACCCTGTTAAGCGGTGAAAGTGCTGTGCTGAGCCTGATCATTGCGACTGTAGTTTCGGGGGTTATAGGCTATTGGTCAATTTGGTTTTTGCTCTCCTACATCAAGAAGCACTCCATGATGTTGTTTGTGATATACAGAATAATCTTTGGGGCGCTTATTATCATTTTACTCGCAACGGATATAATTCATAACTAGAAAGGAAATTATAAAAATGAGGTCAAACGCTTTAAAAATAATGCTCTTAACGGCATTTACATTAAGTTTCTTCGCGTTCGTTTGCGGAGATAGCAAAAAAGATACGGATACACAGAATCAGACTCAACAGCAGACTCAAACCCAGCAGCAGACTCAGAACACACAAACACAGAATACTCAAACGAAAACGGATAGTATGACAACAAAAACTGATTCAACAGACGCTCCAACAACAGAAGGATCAAACATAGTGGTATTAAAAACCAGCATGGGTGATATAGAAATTGAGCTTTTTGAAAAAGAAGCTCCCCAGCATGTTGCTAATTTCAAAAAGCTGGTAAAATCAGGATTCTACGAAGGCACAACATTCCACAGAGTGATTCCCGGCTTTATGATCCAGGGCGGCGACCCGAATTCCAAAGATAGTGATCGTTCAAACGATGGACAGGGCGGACCCGGTTACACTGTTCCAGCGGAAATTAACGCAAAACACGTTAAAGGCTCACTTGCCGGCGCAAGAATGGGCGACCAGGTAAACCCAAAAAGAGAGTCAAGCGGCAGCCAGTTCTATATTGTCACCGGCGAAGCTTCACATCTTGACGGTCAGTATACGGTCTATGGTAAAGTTACAAAAGGTTTGGATATAGCGCTAAAGATTGAAAATGTAAAAAGAGACGCTATGGATAACCCCATAGATAAAGTCACTATCAAAAAAGTAGAATTCAAAAAGTAATTCAGGGCGGCCGAATGCGTACATTCCATGATTTCCGAAATGAAGTATCGGCAGGAAAGCTGAAGAATGTATATTATATTGCCGCAATTGATAATTATTTTTTATCCAGGGCTGGCGAAATTTTAAGGGAGAAGCTCTTTGGTTCAAAAGATAACAAAGAGAACTTCTTCCTTAAATACGCTGATGAAACACCTATGCAGGAACTGTTCGATCTTACATCCGGCGGAGCTTCGCTGTTCTCTTCGCAAAAACTGGTAATTGTTAAGCGCTGCGAAAAGTATTCACGCAAGCTATCGGAATTCATTGAAAAGACGAAAGTTACCGCTGAAGATTCGTATATCCTTTATGCATTCGATACTTCCTTTGTGTATGAAAAGAAACTTGATGAGGTAAAGGGCATTGATTTCTATGATTTTTCTGAACTGCCCCAAAGAGAGCTTTACAATTGGGTAAAAGAAGAGTTCAGCACCCGAAACATCAGCATTAACAATGATGCGCTCGATCTATTTATTACTTCCGTTCCGGCTTCACTGGAACTTTTGAATACTGAAATTGAAAAGATCAGCAATTATGATTTTGAAGGAAATGAACCTCTGCTTACAAAAGAGATCATTCTTCAGTTTATCGGTTATGACAGGGAGTATTCTCCTGATGAGCTGATGACCGCAATTATAAAAAAAGATCAGAACCGGGCCTTTTCAATCCTTAACAATTTGCTTAATTCTAAAGGTTTAAATGAAGTATATTTGCTTTCTACCATAAGTAATTATTATATGGATCTGCTTTCATTTAAAACGCCGGGACTCGATGCTGTTGACAGCAGAACTTTGTATCAGAAGTACAAAATGTGGGGAGATAGAGTAAAATTCGCCAAAAATTATCATAAGTCAATAAATATCAATTCGTTAGATAAAGCGTTTGCTAAAATTATTGATACTGATAAAAAGCTGAAAACAAGTATGTTAGATCCCAAAATATTGATGACTTCGCTGGTAGATGGGCTGATAAATGCTTAAAATCTGATAAACCGGAACAAAAAACCAATTTTTTCGTTAAATAAATAGGATAGTAATGGCGCCTTCGGAAGAAGGAAAAAATACGGTAAAACTGACTGATGAAGAGCTTATCTTCAGATTCCAGCAAGGCGAAATGGGGGCCTACAATGAGATCGTTGCCCGCTATAAAGACAGGCTGACGAACTACATCTACCGGTATGTTGGCAACTATGATGATTGTGATGATATTGTACAGGATACTTTTGTGAAAGTGTATGTTTCGAAACATCTGTATAAAGAAATTGCGAAATTCTCAACATGGATCTATACAATCGCAATTAATCTTGCAAAAACAAAGGTTGTTAAGGCGCAAAAGTACAAAACGTTTTCGATAAGTGATGTTTATGATGATGAGAACAAAGATTTTGATCTGCCTGATGAAGCGTACGGCGGACCTGAAGTTGACGCGAATTCAAAGTTTTTAAGCGCGCATATACAAAAGGCGCTTGAGCAGATTAACGAAAATTACAGGGAGCTTGTTATTTTAAGGGATATTGAAGACTTTTCATACGAAGAAATTGTTGATATGACAGGGTTGCCGATGGGAACTGTGAAATCAAGGATCAACAGGGGCAGAGAGAAGCTGCAGGAGCTCCTGAAAGATATTTACAAAGAAGAATAATAAACGGAAGAAGACCATCTCCTTTAAAGGAGGAAAAATGTTACAGGAAGACGAAAAATATAAAGCATTAAGAGATCAGCTCAGGACTCTGCCGCGCGTAAAAGCAAAGCAGGATTTTGAAGACCGTCTTTTGCGCAGAATCAAGGATGCTGAAAACCCGGCAAAATTATCCGGTACGGTAACTCAGCCGGTTTACAAACATCAGCCGGCGAAAAAGAGCTGGCTCGAAAGCCTGTTCAGGCCTTCGTTTGTACCTGCTCTGGGTTTATCTGTTGTACTTCTCGTCGCAGTGGTAGTTTACTTCGCGTATTATTCCAAACTGAATGACGGGCTGACCGAAAATACACAGCACTTTGTTTCTTCAACGAACCAGGGTGATCTGATCATATATGTTAAGAAGGATGCTGATGATATAAGCGGCAATTACCCAAAAGAATACAGCGCAGTTGAACCCACTGAAACAGGAAATACGGAATTTGCGCCGGCACCGCCAAGTGAAACCAGCACTGATTATTTCGCTAAACCGGATGCTCCGCGAAGTGTGACACCTGAGCTTAAACCTGATAGGGTAAGCGAGGAGCAAAAGATCGAAATGCAAAGATCTTTTGATAAAGATCTGGATAAAGGCGTTGATACCAAAGGTGAAAGAAAACTCGATGGTATAATGAAGAAAGAATCGAAGATTGAAATTAAGACTGAATCCAAGGGAATGGAAAAGAAAGAGACTTCAGAACCAAAGAAAAAAGTTTCCGATGAAAAGAAGAATATTCTCATAGATGAGGAAAGTGATGATGTTGTAAAACAAAAAGTGAATGAAGAAGGTCAGAAGAACAAAACTGAAGATAACCTGGGCAGAATTAGCAGGGCAACCAAAAAGGATTCTACCAAAGATAAATCAGAAAGCGAAGCTGATGATAAGAATACAATAGAACAGAAATGATCAGTTTCGAAACGATCTTTTAAATAAAAAAAAGGATACTTATTGTTTAAGTATCCTTTTTTGTTTAAGTATCCTATTTATTGTATTACAGCCTTAATTATTGTTTCTTCTCAACAATTCTCTTTTCAAGAATATTGTCAATCAGCCCGTAAGCCTTAGCTTCTTCAGCAGTCATGAAATTATCCCTGTCGCAATCGCGTTTAATTGTCTCAAAATCTTTGCCTGTATGCCTGGCCAGGATATTGTATAAAGCGTCGCGGGTCTTTATCATTTCCTTGGTATATATTTCGATATCAGTGGCTTGACCCTGCGTTCCGCCGAGCGGCTGGTGGATCATAATTTTTGAATGGGGGAGAGATGTCCTCTTACCCGCAGTACCGCCTGCAAGCAAAACAGCACCCATTGAGGCAGCCATTCCCGTACATATAGTAGCAACAGTTGGCTTTATATACTGCATAGTATCGTAAATAGCCAGTCCCGCGCTTACGCTGCCGCCGGGAGAGTTAATATAAAGCATTACATCCTTATCGGCGTCTTCTGATTCAAGGAACAGAAGCTGCGCAATTACAAGGCTTGCGGTATGGTCATCCACAGGGAAACCAAGGAAAATTATTCTTTCCCTAAGCAGCCTGGAGTAGATATCCATTCCTCTTTCACCCCTGGCGGTTTGTTCAACTACCATTGGTACAAGCTGGTTTGTTATATTGAGGCCTTTTTCAATTTCCAGCTTATTGCCGGATATTATTTTCTGATAATTCATTTATTTCCTTCTAATTAGTGAATTATTAAACTTTAAATTTGAATACTCAATTAGTATGCTTATTCAGTTTTTTTCTTTCTCGGTTTTTTGGGTTTTGATTCCTTTTTCTTTTCTTCTCCGCCGTGGTCGTGTCCATCGCCATCATCGTGGTTATGATCGTGCTTTTCAACATCGTTTATCTTTGCATTCTCAATTAAAAAGTTCATCAGCTTATCATCCAACACCCTGTATTTTACATCAGGATTGTTTTCATATACTGTTTTGATCTTTTCTACGGGAAGGTTATACTTCTTCGCGTCAGCTTCAATAATTGGCTCGATATCCTTATCGGAAACCTCCATTTTCTCCATCTCAATTATCCTGTCACGTATCAGGTACCACTTAACCTGAAGTATTGCATCGGCGCGTTTTGTCTTCCTGTATTCTTCCTCATCAAATTCCTTTGGAAGCTGCCGCTTGGGGTTCTGGTTCTTTACATCTTCAATGTATGAGTTCAGAATGTTTTCCACCAGCGCGTCCGGAACAGGTATATCATTCAGCTTGATCAATTCGCTGACAATGTTGTTCCTTATTTCCTGGTCAGCTATGTTTTTATAGATACCTTCAAGGTCTTTCTGTACTTTTGCCCTGAAGTCATCTGAATTGTTTATTTCCTCATCTTTATAGATGTTTTTAAAGAACTCTTCGTTTAGTTCAGGAAATATAACTTTGTCGATCTTCTTGCACAGTACTTTATACTTTTCAATTGTTCCTTCTTCCTGTCCCGGAAGGTTTAAAATTCTTTCTTCCCCAACCGTAATTTCGGCTAGCTGCTCTTTGAATTCCTTGTTTATCTGGGGATCGTTAAGGTAAAACCTTACGTCTTTATCACTTTGACCTATAATTTCAGTTCCTGTTTCATCAAGTTTCTGCACATCCATCGTCAATGAAAACTCGTCACCATCAGCCTTTTGGGCGTCTTCGTAAATAACATGTTTTGACTGAAGGTACTTTATTTCATCATCTACCATCTTTTCATCTATCTTGTGGATAGTTCTGCTGATTTCAACGCCTTTATAATCTGCCAGCTCAAACTCAGGCTTCACTTCATATTTTATTTTGAACTTGAAGATCTGTTTGGCTTCATAATCCATATCAACCATTTGCGCCTCGCCAAGCGGGTGAATGTGGTTTTCATCAAGATAGCTCTTGTAAACCTCATTGGCTACATCTTCCAGGGAAGCCTGTTCTATCATATCGCCGTACATGCGTTTTATCATAGAAACCGGAGCTTTTCCCTTGCGGAAACCGGGAATTTCAGCCTTTTTTTGATATTTTTGGAAAGCTTTTTCAAAATGGGGAGCCAGATCTGCGTATGATAACTCAAACTCAACTTCCTGTTTTACAGCGTCAATTTTATTTATCTTAAATTCCATATTTTCAGTTTAATTAATCTGCAAATATAGCTTTTATCAAATATTCGAACAATGATAAAATATCAAATCATACCATAAGTACATAAATGTATGGTTTATTCATCATTTTATGGATAAATTTGAAACATTATGAACAAAAAGCTGATAAATTTACTCCGGAAGAATAAAAGAACGGTCATTGGTCTGCTTTCCGGTACTTCTGTTGACGCAATAGATGCCGTTTTATTGCAGGTATCTGGCAGCGGAGCTGCAACAAAGGTTAAGGTTAAGGATTACATTGAATACCAGGTTCCTCAGAAAATTCGGCTGGAAATATTCAAGAATTCCGATAAGAACACGGCAAGAATAGAAGATATTTCCAGGCTGAATGTTATCATGGGAGCCTTGTTTGCTGACGCGGTGTTGAAAATTCTTGCCCGGAACAAAATTTCCGGTGAGAATGTAGATCTCATCGGTTCACACGGGCAGACAATTCACCATTTACCTGAAAAAAACAGTTATTGCGGATTTCGGGTTAAATCAACGCTTCAAATAGGTGATCCTTCAATTATAGCAAACTTAACAGGCATCACAACCGTGGGTGATTTTCGAATTGCTGATTGCGCTGTTGATGGTGATGGCGCGCCTCTTGTGCCATTCTTAGATCACATTCTCTTCACCCACAAAAGCAAAAACCGGGCTTTGCTGAATATCGGGGGAATATCCAATATTACCATCTTAAAAAAGAATGCCGCTAAGCGGGATGTTTTTGCTTTTGATACGGGTCCGGGCAATATGATAATAGACGGTCTGATGTACCACCTCTTCAAAAAGAAGTTTGATAAGAACAGCGCTGCAGGCAAAAAGGGCAATGTTAACGCGGAATTGTTCAATTACCTGTTAAAGGATAAAGGATATTCAATGGCTCCTCCTAAATCAACCGGCAGAGAGCATTACGGTATGGAATTCCAGAAAAAACTTCTGAAGAAATTTAACAGAGTTAACAAAGTTGATATTATAAGAACAGTCACTGAATTCACGGCGTACTCGATATGGTACAACTATCAGAATTTTATCAAAAGCGAATGCCGGATTGATGAGTTAATTGTAAGCGGCGGGGGAGCGGAAAATCCTTTACTTATGAATTGCTTAACCAATTATTTTAAAGGGGTTAAAGTTACAAGACTTAAAGAGGGCGGTATAACAACCAGGAATAAGGAAGCAATACTTTTTGCTGTGCTGGCAAATGAATGTGTTTCCGGTAATCCCGCAAACATGAACCGCGTAACCGGCTCCACCAAAGATGTCATTTTAGGGAAGATTTGCCAGGCATAACTTTTTCTAATTCCCGCGTAGGGGGGAATCTCTTTTGTAGATGTTTAGGCAAATATCAGTTTTATGTAAAAAGTTCTATTTAAGAAACTCAGTTTGCCAATTGTTACTGGCTAAAGCCAGAATCATTATACTTGTATTAACCACGACCTAAAGGTCGTGGCAACTAACATTACACCATAACCATATGTTCAAAGATAAAATAGCTATCGTAACCGGCGGCACGGGAGCATTGGGCAGGGTGATAGTAAATCACTTTGCTGCACAGGGAATGAAAGTGTACGCCCCCGTCCGCTCAATGCCTGAGTTCATGAAGGTATTCGAGCAAACTGATGAAACTGAATTCCGCGGACTGCCGAAGCGGTACGGCCTGCCTTGTGATGCTGCTAATGAGGCTGATGTTAATGAGTTCTGCGATAACGTGGTTAAACAGGAAAAAAGGATTGATTACCTGGTGAACACTGTTGGTGGATACCATCCCAAACGCAATGTAATTGATACTGATAGGGAGCTGATCGAAAAGCAGCTTCTGCTGAATTTCTACACAACATTTTTCTTTGCTAAGCATACACTAACCTACTTTAAAATGAGTAATTTCGGTAGAGTCGTCTCAATCGGCGCCAAGCCCGCAGTTGAAACAACTGCTGGCAAGTTTGCGTATTCATTCAGTAAAATGGGAGTTGTAAATCTGATGCAAACTTTAGCCGCTGAACATAAGGATGATAATATCACATTTAACACAATAATCCCAAGTGTTATTGATACTCCAGCCAACCGCGAAAGCATGCAGAATCAGGATTTTTCGAAATGGGTGACTCCCCGGGAAATTTCCGAAAAATGCCTGTTTCTTTGCAGTGATGAAGGCAAATCTATGAATGGTGAAATAATTAAAATGTATGGGGAGTGTAAGTGATTTTCAGATTGCGGTTTTTTGATTTCGGATTCATTTATTCAATAATACTTCTTCATTCCGCAATCCAAAATCAAAAATCCGCAATCAGATCAATACTTGTAATCTATCTTCAATATCTTCAGCTTTTTATCCTTTGTGGTAACGTAAATATACTTTCCGTCAATGACAGCTATCCTGTTTACTTTGCCTGGAAATTTATAGTTGCCTGCAAAGTAATATGATTTTGGAGCGTCGTTATAAAATCCTTCAATTGATCTATCATCAGCCACCCATACGTAAAAATTAGATGCCACTACCTGGTGTGAGTTTCCTCTGCCAAACAAATTGAATTGCCATTGGGGATTTGGGAGAACCGAAATATCCAGCACCTGCACACCCGATGAACCCTGCGGTATGTAAGCCAGGTTACCATCAACATACGGCTCATAAAAGCTGCCGCCGGATGTATATGTGCCGATTATAGGCAGTGCTGCTTTATCATTTAAGCCGATAATGGTCAAGTGACCTAGAGAACTTGTTATGTATGCCACATTGTTTGATACAGCAATACCGCTCGCATTAAAAGGAATTATCTGGGTGTTTTTGTAAACGGGGAAATCCGCGATGTTAACATCGTAAACCTGCAGACCCGCATCCTCATTTATTGCGTAGAGGTAACCGTTATCTATCACAATTTTAGATATCCTGCCATTAGTTAATATCTGTGTTTTTTTCTTTAAAGGTGATTTGGTCATATCAAAAACAGATATTTCGTTGGAAAACAATACATAGCAGTAATGACCAATAAATGCTATGCTTTTGGTTCCTGCAAACTCATTGATTTCAGAAATAGTGGGATTATATGGATCTTGTATTGATACCGGAAAAACCGCTGTGGGGGTAAGTATGTACGCGTTATCATAAAGTACAATATCGAAAGGCTCACTCGAAAATTCTATTGAGTTTATCTGGTCTAAATATACCTGTCCTGAGTAAATATCAATTTGTAAAGGAGCTAAGATGAAAATTATCAAAACGGCTAAGAGAGCATTTTTCATAATATTTTTCTAATTAGGTAATATACAAATTTGCAGAAAAATACGAATATTTCAAATAGAAATAGGGCTTTGAATTTGTAAATTATTGTAAACTAAACAATCGACCTCACCCCATTGAGCACTTGCGTGCTGAATACCCCTCTCCAAAGGAGAGGGGTAAATAAACACATTTTATAAAACTGCCTTAATCCTTTTTATAGCTTCATTTATATTCTCAACGGAATTTGCATAGGAGAACCTTATGTAACCCTCTCCATAGCTGCCGAAAGATGTACCTGAAAGGCAGGCTACGCCTGCTTCGTACAATAATTTATCGGCAAGCTCTTTTGATTTATAGCCGGTTCCTGTAATATTCGGGAAAGCATAAAATGCGCCGTCAGGCATTGAGCAGTTAAATCCGGGAATTGAATTCAGCCCCTCAACAATTATATGCCTTCTTCTGTCAAATTCTTTTACGATCTCATCAACTGCGTCCTGCGGACCCGTTAATGCTTCTATGCAGCCCTTTTGCACAAATGCGTTGTTGCATGAATTGCTGTTTACCATAAGTTTGGTAATTACGGGGGCCAGTTCTGTGTTCATAATACCATAACCTGCTCTCCAGCCGGTCATTGCATATGTTTTTGAAAAGCCGTCAAGTATAATAGTCCTGTCCTTATATCCCGGAAGCTTTGTAATTGAATATGATTCAGCTCCATCGTAACATATACGCGAGTAAATTTCATCTGATAGCACCATACAATCCCTGTTCTTAAGAATTTCAGCCATAGCTTCAATTACTTTCTTCGGGATGGTTTTACCTGTTGGATTACCGGGCGTATTAATTATAACCAGCCTGGTTTTATCGTTTACTTTACTTTCAAAGTCTTTCAGATCAATATTGAAATTGTTTTCCTGGGTGAGCGGCATAGGAACGGCCTTTGCTCCCGTGAAATTGATCATTGATTCATAAATAGGGAAGCCGGGATTTGGATACATAGCTTCATCACCTTGCTGCAATAATGCAAGTATCACAAAAAACATAATAGGCTTAGCTCCCGGTGTCATTACTACATTATCAGCAGTAAAATCAACGCCGCGCGTGCGGCTTACATATTCTGCAATCGTTTTTCTAAGTTCAGGTGTGCCTGCCGCGCCCGTATAGTGAGTATCACCTGCCTGTATGGATCTTACGGCAGCATCGCAGATATTTTTCGGGGTAGGGAAGTCGGGTTCACCTATCTGTAAATGTATGATGTTTTTTCCTTCTGCTTCTAATGCTTTTGCTTTTGCAAGGACTTCAAATGCTGTTTCTGTTCCCAGTCTGGATATTCCGTCAGCGAATTTCATTTTAGTTGTTTATTTTATTTTGGTAAAAAGTGTGTTATTATTGTTGAAGATTTGTTCTTATTTCGTTTTCGGATTGCTGGTTTCGGATTTGATTATATTGCTAGAGAAATTTAATAATCTGAAAATAATCCGAAATCGTCATTGCGCAATCCGCAATTCATTATGTTTCTCCTAAGTATGCTTTTCTTACCTCGGGATTGCTTTCAAGCTCCTTTGCGGGACCTTCGAGAATAATATTGCCTGTTTCAATTACATAGCCGTAATCAGCAACGCTAAGCGCAAGATTCGCGTTTTGCTCAACCAGCAGTATTGTCATACCCAGTGTTTTGTTGATCTCAACAATTTTTTCAAAAATTGTTTGGGTGAGAAGCGGAGCAATACCGAGTGATGGTTCATCAAGCAGCAGCATTTTTGGTTTTGACATCAGCGCTCTTGATATGGCCAGCATCTGCTGCTCACCGCCTGAAAGCGTTCCGCCCGGCTGCTTAATTCTCTCTTTCAGTCTCGGGAAGATGGAAAATATCAGGTCCAGATCTGCGGCGAAGTTCTGTTTATCTTTCCTCAAATACGCGCCCATATCAAGGTTTTCTTTTACAGTCAGGTTCGCAAAGATCAGCCTGCCTTCGGGTACCTGGCATAGACCCTTTTCTACAATTTTATGGGCAGGCAGATTAGTTATATCCTCACCCATATATACAATCTTGCTGCCTTCGGCAGCTTTTACAATGCTTGATATTGCGCGAAGTGTTGTAGTCTTACCCGCGCCGTTAGCACCGATAAGTGTTATTATCGATTTTTCCGGGACGTGAATTGAAAGTCCCTTGATCGCGTTTATCGCTCCGTAATTTACATGTAAGTTTTCTACTTTAAGCATTTATCTGGATTTCGGACTGAGTATTGTTGATATACTAATACTTTTATTTTTCTAGATTGAATCCAATTTTAGTTCTAGATTGTTCCTGTTTGTCTGCTGGTTGACCTAAATATGCTTCTATGACCTTGGGATCACTTTGAATTTCAGCCGGTTTGCCTTCGGCTATCTTTTTGCCGTAATCAATAACATATATTCTTTCACAAATGCCCATAACTACATTCATATCATGCTCAACAAGCAGTATAGAAATGTTGAACTTATCTTTTACTGTCTGGATAAGCTTCATCAGGTCTTTCTTTTCCGAAGGATTCATCCCCGCAGCAGGTTCATCAAGCAGCAAAAGCTTTGGCTTTGTTGCCAGAGCGCGTACTATTTCAAGCTTACGCTGATCGCCATACGGCAGATTCTTCGCGTATTCATCAGCATCTACATGCAGGTCAAACATTTCCAGCAATTCATGAATTTCCGCGTCAATAGCTTTTTCTTCATCGTGATAGCTCTTCAATTGCAGCACAGAGCTCCACAACTTGGATTTACAGCTGTTGTTATATGAAACTCGGACATTATCCATTACTGAAAGACTCTGACAAAGCCTTATGTTCTGAAATGTCCTCGCAATACCTTTATGTGTTACTTCAAACGGTTTTAGTTTCACAATACTTTCCCCGTTAAAAAGTACATCGCCATCGGTGGGGTCATAGACTCCCGTTATGATATTGAAAACCGTAGTTTTGCCTGCGCCGTTTGGTCCGATTAACCCAACAAGCTCATTCTGCCTGACGTTGGCATCCAGCTTATCAACTGCGGTCAATCCGCCGAATCTTATTGTGCAATTATTTAGTGTAAGTATATCCAAATTTTTCAGTTAATCTTTTAGTGTAACATCAGGTGCCTGTTCAGGTGTTATTTTTTTAGCTTTTTTCTGCAGCTTCAAACCAAATAATCCCTGCGGTCTGAGTAACATCATTATAATAAGCAGCAGCGCGTAGATTATCATTCTGTACTGCTGAACATCCCTGAGCAATTCAGGTAACACTGTAAGCACAATAGCCGCAATTACAACTCCCGGGGTGCTGCCCATACCACCCAGAATAACCATAGCTACAATTTCTACTGAACGCAGGAAATTAAAATCTTCGGGATTAATATACTGTAGGAAGTGGGCATAAAGTCCCCCGGCTACGCCTGCGAAAAACGCGCCGATAATAAAAGCCGTGACTTTGAATTTTGTTGTATTGATACCCATTGCTTCGGCGGCGATCTCATCATCCTTCACAGCTATGAATCCGCGCCCGTAAGTTGATCTCATCAGATTTGTAATACCAAAGATTATCAATGCAACAACAAGAAATGCCCAGAAGAAATCTGTGTACTTCGGGATATCGTAAAACTTATATGCAACATTGCTTAGTTCAGGAACCATTTCCAAACTTCTCACCCCGTTATCATAAATATATACACCACGGAAACCCTGTGAAGCTCCGATCACACTTAAATTCTGTATGACTACTCTTATTATTTCGCTGAAGCCAAGTGTTGTAATGGCAAGGTAATCACCTTTGAGCCTGAGAGAAGGCACTCCAACTATGATTCCCGCAAATGCGGCTCCGCCGCCGCCAACAAGCAGGACAAAAATAAACCATATCGATCTGCCCAAAACACCATCACCCAATACCGAAAGCAGGGTGGGGGCGAAATAGGTACTTATTGCCGCGGATATGTATGCGCCAATTGCCATGAATCCGGCGTGACCAAGCGAGAATTGCCCGGTATAGCCGTTAATTAAGTTCAGGCTTGAAGCCAGAACTATATTGATTCCGCAATAAATAATTATCTGGTAGTAATAAGAGTTTATTGAACCTGAAATTAAGTTAACTCCAAAAATCACAGCTATGGAAATCAGTAACAGTATCTTGGTATTCTTCACTTAATCCCTTAAATAATGAATGAAATTAACTTTACATATATACAAAATTAAGGGTTTTTAGGTCATTTTCAAGGTTAAATATATTAAATATTTGCAGGTTAGTTAGTTCATAAAATCAAAAGTTCGGGAGACGAATTTCACCAATTAACACGAATTGATTTCCCGTTTTTGGTCTTGCCTGACTGGTTTCTCAGTTCACCAACAACATAAATAGTAATACGGTCATTACAGCTTGTTCCTGTTTGGAGTGATGATCCATCGCTATGATTATCTATTTATTCTCACCATGAGCTTGTCGAAGGGTGATGACGTTAATCCCTCGACGAGCTCGGGATGAGGTATCTTTAGGTATTGGCCTTTTAGAAGACACATCTTGTCCCACTAAAGCTGCAATCTCATGTACATTTAACATTAAGTTATTCTCACCCTGAGCCTGTCGAAGGGTGATGACATAAATCCCTCGACGAGATCGGGATGAGGTACTTATAATAGTTTTTTTTCCGTTGTTGATGTTCGTTAATTGGTTTCTCAGTTCACCAGCAACATAAAACAAAAAAGCCCAAATCTTCCGATTTGAGCCTAATTTGTAGGCAGTTAGGGATTTCTGCGAAGCAGCCTTTGGGGCTCCGAGGCTTGGCAGAGCCCCTTCGGGGGAACCCCCGACAACTTGTTAAAAATAGAAAAGGACGCTTAGCGCGTCCTTTCTGTGGGGTTGAGGGATTCCTCCGTAGGAGTCCCTTCGGGAGAACCCCCCGACAACTTGTTAAAAATAGAAAAGGACGCTTAGCGCGTCCTTTCTGTGGGGTTGAGGGATCGAACGGGTCCCGACATCTTGTTCTGTATAAAAAAAGCTCAGATATTGCTATCTGAGCTTGTGGGCAGTGAGGGATTCGAACCCCCGACATCTTGCTTGTAAGGCAAGCGCTCTGAACCAGCTGAGCTAACCGCCCTTACTTTTGGTAAAGTCATACAAAATTACAGCTTTTTTCAATATCTTCAAGTCAGTTTTTAATAAGTTTTATACTTTCTTTCCACATCATTATTCCCCCAAGCAAAAACAGAAATGCCGAAAGGTAAAACGAGTACTCTATATCAAATATCATCATTACGGCGTAGCCAAGGGCGGGACTGAAAACCCCGCGCACACCCGTTAAAGTTATATGTACAGCCTGGTAATTTGATACCTCATTCTTAGGCGCATAATAAATAGAGCTTAGCGCCCAGGCGATTGTAACGCCGCTCATTGCGAATCCAAACACAAAAAATGAAATGTAAACCACAAGATTAGTATCGGTAAGCAAGCCAAGTGAAACAAAATGTTTAGCTGAAACCAGTATCAGCGGAAACAGTGCAAGAAAGCTGAAAATATATCCGCAGAATCTGGTTGGATTTCCTATCCCGTGAAACCTGCCCATTAATGGAGTAAAAATTATAAGCGCGGAATGAAATATCAATCCCCGTGCGAATGAAATAGGGGAGTATGAAAGCTTAAGGTCATCAACAAGAAATACCGGGATAACAGGGGAGAGCACCATAAAGGCCATTCCGTACAAGAAGAAATATGCTTCAAATCTAAGGAATGGTTTATTCTCTCTGAATATCCTCGCTGTATTTCTTAACGGTAATATTGCGATATCCTTTAAGAGACGAAAGTTATAATATGTCTTTTGTTTTTTTATTCTGCCTGAATAATCATCCATACTCAGGTTAATCATTCTGGCCAGGCTTACGTAAACCAGGATACCGAACACACCAGCTGCCGGAAACAGAATTTTGTAAATTGAGCTGTTCATATCAAGAAGGTAACCTGAAAGCGTCGTGACGATCAGAACAAATACAGTTTGAAATGTAGTGGCGTAGGAGTAAAGTTTGCTCCGGTTCTTATCTGAGTAATTGTGTTTAAAAACAATGTTCCATATGGAAAGAAGCAGCGCATCTAAGTATGCCCCTATGGCAATACAGGCAATATAGTAAACCGGATCTTCAAACAAGGGCAGTATTATGAGAAAGGATTTGGCGGCGATCCCGATAATTAGAATAGTCTTAGCCCTGCTGTGTGATCGGTTAACCAACTCGCTTCCGTAGATAGAAAACAAAAATGCTGAGCTTACCAGCAATGAAAGTATCATCACCTGGAAGTCGCTGCCGCCAAGTGTCTTTTTCAGAATTACATCCTGAAGCAGCACAACGCCTATAGCGATACCGCCGAATATCTGTGATATCAGATGAAGGGTAAAAGTCTTTTTTTCGAGCGAGTGAAGGCCGGAAGATTCGTTATTCAAACCTGTGAATTACTTTCTCCTGAATATTGATTTAATTTTTGTTCAATGAAGGAAATTCGTTGTGTGAGACTGATACATTGATCTTTGAACCGTACTTATCCTTTAGATACTCCGCGAGCTTTTCTGCGGAATAAACCGAGCGGTGCTGCCCCCCGGTGCAGCCGAAGCTGAACATCAGGTTTGTGAATTCCCTGTAAAGGTAATTATCCACCGCGGCGGATGAAATGGAAAATACATTCTTCAGGAACTCCTGCATTACTTCATTTTTATCAAGGAATTCTATTATAGCTGCATCTTTGCCTGTGAGTGATTTGAATGATTCTTCTCTGCCCGGATTATATACAAACCTGCAATCGAACACAAAGCCGCCGCCATTGGAAGAACTATCCGCGGGAATGCCGCTCTTTTTATAGCTGAATGAATAGATATTTATGCTGAGCAATTACTTACAGGTCCTTTAACTTTTTGAGCGGGAGACGGGGATCGAACCCGCGACATTTTGCTTGGGAAGCAAACATTCTACCACTGAATTACTCCCGCTTCTTTCTTTGATTGTTCTGTTAACAAAAATACCAAAAAAATGCAACCTTTACAATTTATATTAATGTGTATTTGCTATAGCTTTAAAACAGTATTATTATTAATTTACGATAACTTTATTTCCGTAATTAATATAAAAGCCGCATGCCAAATAATAAGATTGCTGTAGTTGAAGATGAAGGAATTGTTGCTATGGATATCAGCAAGTGCCTTACATCCCTGGGGTACGAAGTAGTATTTGTATCTGATTCAGGCGAAAAAGTAATTGAGCTAATGAAAGAATCAGCCCCTGACCTTATCCTTATGGATGTTGAACTGAAAGGACAGCTAAACGGACTTGATACTGCAAGAATCATTAAAGAGAAATACGATGTGAGGGTTGTTTTCCTAACGGCATTTGAAGATGAAACTACCCTTAACAGAATAGGTGAGCTAAGCCCTGATGGCTATCTTGTTAAGCCATTTGAAGATGAGCAGCTTGAGGGCACGTTGAAAAGAGTATTGAACTGAACTAATCACCGCCCATATCTGAGTGAAGTATAGTGCCAAATTCACCAACTATCCAGCCGGAATTTCCGCCGTGGAAAAACACTTTCCTCAGGTAATTGACGGTGGGTGTAATTTTATTTGTGAAGGTATTGCCTCCGTCATAGGTCTTATATACCTTACCGTGATCTCCCGTTATTATTCCCTGGTTTTCATCAGTAAAGTATATTGAAGATATCTCATCGGTTATTGGGGCAGTAAGCGAATCCCACACAACTCCCTTGTTCGTTGTCTTCAGCAATCTTCCGCGCTGTCCGCAAGTGTAGCCGGTTGTTTGATTTACGAAAAATATTGTTTTCAGGATGTTTGTTGTGTTTGATTGCTGGGGTGTCCACGATGTTCCGAAATCAGTGCTGTGCAATATTGCTCCAAGCTCTCCGCAAACAAAAGCTTCACCTGTGTTATTCGATGCTATTGAATACAGTGAGCCTGCAAAACCGGAAAATACATTCTGCCAGTTGTTCCCTCCATCTGTGGTCCGCAAAATTGTACCTGAAGTACCGCACGCCAAACCTGTTTGTGAGTTAAAGAATTTTACATCATAAAGTATGATTGAATTCAAAGTATATTGCAGGGTCCACTCATCCCCAATATTCGTTGTTCTTAGTATAGTACCGGCAGAGCCTGACATGAATCCTGTTGTCGCGTTCATGAAATATATGCAGTTCATACTTGCAGCTGAAGAGCTTACCGGTTTTCTGAACCAGTTTACTCCGCCATTTGTGGTCTTAATAAGTTTGTTGGTATCATTGGGGAAAGAGTTGCCGCAGGCGAAGCCTGTCTGTTGATCAAGGAAGTACACACCCTTTAGATTGTTTGTTACGTTGCTGTTTTGCAGCATCCAGGATGAAGTTTCTTCAACCGGTGTTACAGGGTTCTCGCTTTCTTTACATCCTGAAATTACTGTAATTACCGCTGCAATTGCAAACAAAAGGTATTTACTGAATTTTAACGAACTTCCTGATAAATTTCTCATTATAGATTTGTAAATTAGCTATATTAGGCTAAATATTCAATTAATTAAGTTCTTTCATTTATTTAGAACCTACAGCTATCTTTGCTTGTTTAAATTAATAATAATAGATATATTTATAAAAATTTATAAATTTAATCATCAGGTAGAAAAATGAAAAAATCAATTTTTGCAGGCTTTTTGATGTTGGTAATTTTTAATTTCATTTCAGTTTCATTGGCTGATTCACCGCTAAAGACCTTTTCTAATGATGACATAAAAAAAATTACCGGGGCATACCTCGAAGGTAAACTGGATTTCGAGAATCCGGTTATGGTTGATGTTGATAAAGACGGAGATTTTGACGCGCTGAAGTTCAACGACGGAAAAGTATCCTATTATAAAAACGTGGGTACTAATGAATCGCCTTCTTTCGTGCTTGAAAACGAAAATTACGAGACCTACAGCAGAACATTTTTTGTGGAACCAAAAATGCCATACCCGATCTTCTTTGCGGATAAAGACGGCGATGGTGATATGGACCTGTTTGTGATAAAGGACAAAAAATATAATGCGGCATCGCACAGCTACGAATATAAAGTCACAGGGGCTGAAAACTCCATGGATCTCAGTACAGGAACGCTCATAACTATTATCTTAGTGCTGGTTATTGTGCTACTTGTTCTTGCAATAATAAGGTAACTAAGGGCTGCAGATATTGAAAAAGGGAGCTTCCACGCGGATGCTCCCTTCTGTTTTTTCTGTTGATCTTAATCAATTATAAGCTTTGAACTTTCCCGTATTGAGCCGGCAGAAAGCACACAAGTAAAACTTCCTTTGCCTAAATTTTCCGAATTTATATTCAGCTCATATGTACCGGCAGAAAGATTGTTATATATATACGTTCTAACCAGATTGTTTGATGTATCATATAGACCGATATTCACCATAGATACTGCCGGAAGATCAAATTTGATCAGGTTCTGTGATGCCTGGTATATTCTATACTCTTTTTCAATGGTAATCCTGCTTTCTATCCCTGCTATGGAGCCATCAGGAAAATTGACTTCCCTGAACTGCTGTGCAAATAGTATGTTCGCATTGGCAAACACGAACAAGGCTGCCATCATTGCTATAGCTAATATAATATTAAATTTCTGTAACCTCTTGTTATTCATTTCTCTGTTTGACATGTTATTGATTGAGATTAAATTATATACCAATAAATAGTTACATAAAATTATGATGTATATGACCTTATATCAATCCCTGTTAAAGGGTATAAAATCTGTAAACCGCTAATTCTTATCAAATTTCATTGAGAATACGGCTAAAAATTGATATATTTGCTTTAAACTATCAATTTGTAAATGAAATTCAGCCAATATTTTCTTCCGACGCTTAAAGAAGTACCCTCTGATTCCGTAATTCCGTCTCATATTTTAATGGTGAGGGCGGGAATGATAAGGCAGTTAACTTCCGGAGTATATTCATACCTTCCGCTTGGATTGCGGGTATTCAAAAAAGTTGAAAAAGTGGTCAGAGAAGAAATGAACGCAATAGGCGGCTGTGAGTTTTATTTACCGGCGCTTTCGCCCAATGAATTATGGGCTGAAACAGGCAGACTTGAAGATTATGGCGATGATATCTTCAGGATCAAAAACAGAGAGCTTGTCCTGGCTCCAACACACGAAGAAGTATTTACATCATTAGCTAAACCAAACCTGATATCCTATAAACACCTTCCGCAAATTTGGTATCAGATCCAGACAAAATTCCGCAACGAGCCGCGTCCGCGCGGCGGCGTGCTGAGAGGCAGGCAGTTCACAATGAAGGATGCTTATTCCTTCGATGCAACTTGGGAAGGGCTTGATGAATCATACCAAAAACACGCGCAGGCTTACCGTAATATTTTCACCAGGTGCGGTCTTAAATTCTTTACAGTTTCAGCCTTCAGCGGAGCAATGGGAGGAAGTGAATCAGAAGAGTTTATGGTTGAAGCGGATTCAGGCGAAGATACGGTAGTTGTAAGTAATGATAGCACTTACGCCTCAAACATTGAAGTAGCTTCTTCGTTGACAGTTAGAGTTGAAAGAAAAAATTCCGGTTTACCCACTGAAGAATTCCACACTCCAAATATTAAAAGTATTGATGAACTTGCAGGGTTTTTGAGTTTAACCGATCGTTCCAGGCTTGCGAAATCCAGATTGTTTGTAATACCTGCAAAAGATAACCGTAAAAAAGACGAATATGTGCTCGCACTTGTTTGCGGCGATGATGAATTCAGCGAAACCAAGCTTGCCGGTATTTTCCCCGGTATCAGACCCGGACACCCTGAAGAACTTATGGAAATTGCAGGTGCTGATGCAGGTTCAATAGGACCCCTGAATTTCAAAAATAAAGATGTAAAATTCGCTGCCGATCTCAGGCTTGAAGATGCTGATGAACTTATCAGCGGTGCATGCAGGAATGATTACCACATGAAGAATATCGATCTTAAACGCGATGTGCCCGGGATTAAGTACTATGACCTGAGACAGGTAAAAGATGGCGAAAAGACATCTGACGGTAAATCTATGTTAAGAATGACCAAAGCAATTGAAGTAGGACATATTTTTAAACTTGGAACAAGGTATGCCGAGGCATTGGGCGCAAAGTACCTGGATGTTAACGGTAAAGAAAATGTCATAATTATGGGAAGTTATGGTATTGGTATCGAACGTATTGCAGCCGCATATATAGAACAGAACCATGATAAGGATGGAATTGTATGGAGCGGGGAGCTTGCTCCTTTTAAGATCCACCTTGTTAGTGTAAACAAAAAAGCTGATGCTGTTAAAGAAGCCGCGGAAAAGTTATATAATGAACTTACCGCAAAAGGTTATGAAGTATTGTTTGATGACAGGGATGATATAAGTCCCGGTGTGAAGTTTAAGGATGCTGATCTCATAGGTATTCCTTTGCAGCTTGTTGTAAGCGAAAAGAACATGAAAAATAATGAAATTGAGGTGAAATTCCGTAAAACGGGTGAGCGGATAAAAGTTAATTTCCCTGAAATTCTTGAAAAACTTCCCGGGTTAGTGGAAAACTTATAATATTGCTAATTATCCAAAAAATTGTAATTTTTACATAACAATTCATTAATCTAATCTACCGGGTCAATTCTATAGCAAAAGTTTATACCATTCTATTTTAAACTAAACTGAATTTTTTGGGCTTAACTATAACAAACAGGCAGCTGTTTACTTTCGGGCTTGTTATATTTGTGATTGGAGCTGTTTTCGGCAGCGTCAGTCTTACATACCCGTTTGGAAGAGATCAGGCTATTTATGCTTACGCAGGAAAGCTGCTGCTTGAAGGCAAAATGAACTACCTTCATGTGTTTGATCTTAAACCGCCGGGAATTCACTTCTTATTTTCCTTTATTCAGGCTGTATTTGGTGAATCAATGTTTAGCGCCAGGATATTTGATATTTTATGGCAGTCTTTGACGGCATTTATTATCTCAGTTATTTCATACAGGCTTACAGCCGGTAAATTCCTTTCTCTGTTTTCATCATTTTTATATTTATTCCTGTATTACCGCCAGGATTACTGGCATACTTTGCAGTCTGATGGTTCGCTGAACCTGCTGTTTGCTGCATCTGTTCTGTTGCTGCTTGCCAGCTATGAGAGCCATTCTTTTCCGAAAATTTTCTTGGCGGGAGTATTATTTGCATCTGCCCTGATATTTAAATACACCGTTATTACATTCCTGCCTTTGTTGATTATTCTATTTATTACTGATAAAAAAATACTGTTCACCTTACGCATAAAGAACTTAGTTATTTATTTACTTGGAGTTCTTGTTACCGGATCAGTTATCGGGCTTGTTTACTATTTCAGCGGCGCATTGGATGCGTTTTACGATATCCAGTTCGTGCAAACACCATTATACACTGCTATCGCATACGAAACGGAAACACAGGGGTATATTTCCGCGCAAATAATTAAATTGTTCTTTTACTCCGCTTATTCTCCTTTAATAGTACTATCGGTATTAGCGTTAATATTCACAGCAGTTAAGAAAAAGTTCGATTTTAAAAATCTGCTTATCTTTGCGTGGATTCTTTCATCGTTATTCAGTCTCATGATCCAATGGAAGTTTTATTACTACCATTTCCTTGTGATAATTCCGGCGCTTTCAATTGGCTGTGTTTACGGACTTTCTTTAATAAAAGGTATTTTTATAAACAGGAAGCTGCTATACAGGTTTATTTTGTTGTTATTTATTGCGGGTACAACTGCATTTGCCTTCAAGCCTTATGTTGGAAATTACGAAACTCTCATCAGTTATTTATCAGGCAAAGAAGATCTGAAAAGTGTTTACATAAAAAACGGTTTTACCAGTGATTCCGTTTTCATGATCAGCAAGACTTTCAAAGCAGTTGATATAGTTCAACAAAATACTTCACCCGGTGACGGAATATTTGTATGGGGATTTGATCCGCTTACTTACTATCTTTCAGATAGAGAATGCGTTTCCAGGTTTATCTATAATTTCCCGTTGTTGTGGAAAGGTGAAAACGCGGTATTCAGAAGAGAGTTCATGGATGAAGTACGGAATAACGAACCTAAACTGATAATTGTAGCGGCGAATGACCCGTTATATTTTATTTCTGGTTACGATGAAGATTCCAAACAGCTTATTAAACGCTTTCCGGAGTTTAATGATTTTCTGGCCGCAAAATATGATTATAAAACCACGGCTGATGATTATGAAATATATGAATTGAAGAAATGGTAACCAAAAAACTTAAGAATAAACGGATTATTTTGGCATCAGGCTCGCCAAGGCGAAAATTGCTGTTAAACGCATTATTAAAGAATTTTGGATTGAAGTTTGATGTAATTCAGGCTAATATTGTTGAATATATACCTGAAAAAGTCCAAAATTATGGCAATTTTGCGGCTAATTTGGCGGAATTAAAAGCGCTCGAAGTAGCCTGCCGAAAAAACGGCATAATAATTGCCGCTGATACCATAGTGGTTTATCAGGGAAAGGTTTTAGGTAAACCTGTAAATGAAAAAGATGCTTTCAAAATGCTGAAGACGCTGAGCGGTAATGAACACAAAGTCTATACCGGCCTCGTGATATTTGATACAGAATCTGAAAGTATGTATAAGACCTACGAAGTTACAAAAGTAAAGTTCAGAAAGATCGCGGATAGAGAAATAAAATTTTATATAAAGGGTGGTTCGCCAATGGATAAAGCCGGCTCTTATGGTATTCAGGATGACCTTGGCAGCACCTTTGTGCAAAAAATAAACGGTGATTATTTTAATGTAGTAGGCTTACCGCTTTTCAGGTTGTATGAAGGCTTAAGCAAGTTTGTTAAATTGATGAATTGATGTTATAATGAATATCTGATTGTACCAGAAATATAAGAAAAAGATAATATTTTCAGTTGTGCTTGGGGCTGTAGTGTTCCTTGGACTCAGCATTTATGCTAACTTTGATGAACTGCTCGAAGCTTTTGCTTTGTATAACTGGCTGATGTTTCCTGTAATTTTGCTGCTTTCTTTATGCAATTATGGTGTCAGGTTTCTGAGGTGGGAGTACTATACAAAAGTTCTTGATATCAAAGTTGAACGTAAACTTAGTTTTCTGATATTTTTATCGTCTTTTATCATGTCAGTTACCCCGGGAAAGATAGGGGAAGTATTCAAATCTTACCTTTTGAAAGAGCAAAATGGTACACCGGTAAGCAAGAGTGCGCCAATCGTTTTCGCGGAAAGAATTACGGATTTTTTATCATTGGTTATGCTGAGTCTTGCCGGGGCATTGATGTTTGGGTACGGCACAAATCTCATTATTGGTTTTGGAGTATTTTTCGTAATTTTGGTGTTTATAATCAGTAATAAAAAGCTATCGTATGCCATAATTGGCATGCTGGAAAAATTCAAATTTATTGCGAAAATATCGCATAAATTGCATACTGCCTACGATAGTATCTATCAAATGGTAAAATTTAAGGAATTAATAATAACCATTATTTTAAGTATTTTTGCGTGGGCATTTGAATGTTTGAGCTTCTATCTGGTCATTAACGGATTTAATGTGATGGGAGCTCCGCATATTGATATTTTTATTGCTACGTTCATTTATGGATTTGCGACAATTGCAGGCGCTGTGACAATGCTTCCGGGTGGACTCGGTGCAACGGATGCCAGTATGACAGGTCTGCTGGTTTTGCTTGCGATCCCAAAGAGTGTTTCTGTAGCCGCCACTTTAATAATCAGAGCGGCAACATTATGGTTTGCGGTAATTGTGGGAATTGTCGCAGTCATGTTTTACCAGAAAATATCCCATAAAAACATTAATGAAATTGTTCTGGAATCTTAGATATTAAAACAGTCATGGAAAGAAAAATTCGCGTTATTATCGCTAAAGCCGGCCTTGATGGCCACGACAGGGGAGCAAAAGTCATTGCTGCCGCTTTCAGAGATGCAGGAATTGAAGTAATTTATCTTGGGTTACGGCAAACCCCGGAAATGATAGTTGAAGCTGCGCTTCAGGAAGACGCTGACGCAATAGGTATCAGCATTCTAAGCGGAGCGCATATGACGGTATTCAAAAAAATACTTGATACTATGAAATCAAAACAGGTTGATAACGTGTTGTTGTTCGGAGGCGGTATTATTCCTAAAGAAGATATTGATAAATTAAAGGCTCTTGGAGTCGGAGAGCTGTTCACACCGGGCACTCCAACCACTGAAACCATAAATTACGTGAAAAACTGGGTCAGTGAGCACAGAGCACTAGAAGTATAATAACAATTATAATCTAATCTAAAATATGGCAATCAAGTTTGGTACTGATGGCTGGAGAGCAGTCATTGCAGATGAGTATACTTTTGAAAATTTGAAGAAAATTTCAAAAGCCACAGCTATCGCCTTTGAAGGGCACCCAAAGATAAATAACGGAATAGCTGTTGGCTACGATACAAGGTTTCTTTCAAAAGAATTCGCGGATTGCGCCGCAGAGGTTTTCGCAAATCACGGAATAAAAGTATATCTAACAGATTCATTTGTGACTACTCCAACAGTATCTCTTTTGAGCAGAGATAAAAATCTGGCATACGGAGTTATGATCACATCTTCACATAATCCGGCAAAGTATAACGGTTTTAAGCTGAAAGATGAATTTGGCGGCTCAATGGGGCCCGTTCACCTTAATGTTATTGAAGAAAAGCTGAAAAATTCCGATAGTTTTAACTACGGCAGCGGTACGCTGGAAGAGTTCATAACATCCGGGAAAATTGAGTACATCAAAGGCAAAGATTATTATAGAAATACCCTCAAGGAAAAAATTGATACGGATGTAATAAATTCTTCAGGTGTTAAGATAATTTACGACGCCATGTATGGCTCAGGGCAGGGGATGATGGATGGAATTATTAATATTACTGCTATCAGAAATGAAGTAAATCCTTCTTTTGGCGGATCGAGTCCGGAGCCTGTTCAGAAGAATCTTTCGCTGATTTCCGGCGAAATGAAGAGCGGAAAATTTGACATTGGCATTGTTACAGATGGCGATGCTGACAGGATAGCGATCTTTGATGAAAATGGTGAGTTCGTTGACGCGCAAAAAACTTTTGCGTTGCTGCTTACATATATGGTCGAAAACAAAAAAATGACCGGCGGCGTTGTGAGAGGCTTTTCATCCAGTGATGTCATAAAAGAAATATGCGATGAGTATGGTTTGAAATTATATACCGTGCCTATTGGTTTCAAATATATCTCTGAGTTGATGATAAAAGAGGATATTCTTATTGGCGCGGAAGAGAGCGGGGGAATTGGGCTGAAACACCATTTACCTGAACGTGACGGAATCTTTAACGGAATGATGTTTTCTGAGATGCTAGCCGTAAAAAAGAAAAAAATGAGCGAGCTCATTGCCGAAATTGAAAAGAAGTATGGTAAATATTATTATAAAAGAATTGATCAGCATCTTTCAAGCAATGAGTTGAAGTCAGAACTCATTGAACTTACCAAAAGTCTGAAAGAAGTTGCGGGACTTGAAGTAGTTGGCCAGGATACACTGGATGGCTGTAAATTGCTGTTCAAGAACGGTTGGCTGCTTGTACGGGCATCGGGAACAGAACCGCTGTTGAGGATATATACAGAAACCACCGGTGAAAACAAAACCGAAGAAATTTTAAATGATATTAAAAAGAAGTTTAAACTATAAGAATGAGAATTAAACTAAATTTATTTTTCGCATTTATACTGGTATTGATAAGTATGAATGTGTTTTCGCAAAGCGGCCTGAATGATAAGGACCCCAAAAGCAATCCGCTTAAGCAGTTTGAACTGAACATGAATACTCCGCAAATGGATTTGCAGAACTTCGATATTCTGAAACAGATCGAACCGACTGCTTCTACCAATACTATGTATAATGATCAGCTTCTCGAGGGCGCAGTTGATGCAAACAAGTATATTGTTGGACCTAACGATATTTTCTCGCTGGGCATTTGGGGTGTAGTTAATACTCCGCTTCCAATTTCTGTGAGTCCCGAAGGTTCATTAATCATTCCAAGTGTTGGTGAAGTAGCTGTTGCAGGTCTAACTCTTGCGGAAACCAAAAGCCGTGTGATTGCTGCTGTTAAAAAAAGATTTATTTCTGCTGAAGTTACACTGACTCTTGTTTCTCCCCGCAGGTTTTTAGTGACTGTAGCGGGGGTAGGTCAGGGTACATACCCTACTTCAGCGATTATGAGGGCAAGTTCAATTATTGCTTTTATTTTTAGTGATAGTCTTTCTTTGATGAAATCCGGGACGATGCCAAACGAGAGGTATAATTTCAGTTTCAGAAACATTAAATTGAAACGCAAAAATGGCGAAATACAAAGAATCGATCTTTATGAATATTTTGCAACACAGGATGAAAGATATAATCCGTTTTTAAGAGAAGGCGATGTGATAACACTGCAGAAATATGATTGGGAAGGAAAGTTTGTTGCGGTTCAGGGAGCAGTTCAGTTCCCGGGAGTATTTGAATATATACAAGGTGATGATCTGGAGACAGCCCTGCAATTAGTAAGGGGAGTTGCTTCTGTTGCAAATTTGGATAGTATTACTGTTTCCAGAATGGACCCCACTGCGACAAGGATGGAAAAGATATATCTGAGTTTTGATAAAGATAAGAATTTCAAGTTAGAACCAAATGACAGGGTGTATGTAAATGCCCATGCAGAGCAAAGAAGAGATTTTAGAGTATTGGTTTTAGGTGAAGTTGTACGACCGGGGAATTATCCTATTACGCTTAATACAACCAGACTTTCTGATATAATTAACGAAGCAGGTGGTTTACTGCCTAATTCATATTTGCCAAATTCTGAAGTTTACCGGAAATTGGATACCTTCTTTATTCAGACTAAAAACCGGGATACTTTAGAAAATGTTTATACCCGAAGACTTAATGACATTGTTTCTAACAAAGAAGAAAAAGAAAGCTTTGACCAGGACCTTTTATATAAGATTGGCAGGGTAAATGTTGATTTTGAGAAACTTGAAAAGGGGGATAATTCACAAGATGTAATCCTTAAGAATGGCGATATAGTGTATATTGCTGATAATAAGAAAGAAGTTTATGTTTACGGACAGGTGAATCGGCCGGGATTTGTGCCATACAAAGAAGGGGCAGACGCGCAATATTACATTGATGCCGCGGGAGGATACGGAGAGCGCGCAGATGAAGATGAAATACGTGTTATTAAATTTAAGACCCGCGAATGGCTGGAGCCAGATGAAGCTACCATTCAATCCAGCGACTTTGTATACGTACCAAGGATCATAAAGCGCGACTTCGCATACGATATCGACTTAATATCAAAAGTCGCCGGTGTAATAGTCAGCGTAATAACATTAACATTATTAGTAATTCAATCACAAAAGTAGAAATATTCATAACTTAGAATTGATCCTTTTAGTACGTTATTTTGCTTTTGTTCGAGTAACATCATCAGGGATAATTTGATAGTCTCGTTGTAACATATTTAATTATTTTAAAATAAAGGATTCTAAATTGACAGATGATAAAGCAATAAAAAGTGATTCAAATAAGGGATCGACTTTGACGTTTTTTGACTTAATTTCAGTTTTTATAAAAAACAGGAAGATGATCCTTGTTTTCACTTTTATGAGTTGTTTGATTTCTATAATACTCTACTTCTTTGTTTTTGATCTTATCTATTATTCGTCTGCAACTATAAAAAGTACATCTAAATCATCTGGTTTGTTAGGGGCACTTGATGCAGGATTGCCAGATATTGGTGGCCTTGATGATTTGGGGATTGGGGGAGGTAAGTCAGCGAAAGAATTGGCTTCGTATCAGGAAATATTGATGAGCAGGAGATGTCTAGAAGAGTTGATAAGGAAATTTGGCCTAATGGAACGTGATGAATATGATTATATGGAAGATGCAATCAAGGATTTTAGAGAAAACAAACTTAAGTTAACTCAAGAAAAGACTTCTGATGTTTTATTTGTTGGGGTTTTTGACAAAGACCCTGCTCTTGCCAAAGAAATGGTAGAGTTCTTGTTGCAAACTCTTAATAAGATTAATATAGAAATGTCAGTTACCAACGCCAAGAACAATAGATTATTTATTGAGAAAAGATATACTCAAGCAAAGTACGATTTGAGTCTTGTTGAAGACTCACTGAAACAATTTCAAATGATCTATGGTATTGCTCCAGATTTACAAATAAAGGCATCAGCACAATCTGTTTTTACACTAGAGGCTGAATTAAAAGCTGAAGAGATAAAACTTGATGTTATTAAGAAAATATTAAGTTCAGATCAACCAGAAGTTAAAATGCAGGAAGCAAAAGTATCCTCACTTAGAGAGAAAATTTCAGGAATTCAAAATTCAACTGATTTAAATGATTATTTAAGATTGGGTAACTCTCCAATAATTGCTATGTCGTATTTGAGACTGCAGCGTGACCTAGAAATCCAAACTAAAATTCTGACTTTTATGATACCTGTTTTTGAGCAGGCAAAAATTGAAGAACAAAGAGAAACACCGACTGTAATAGTTATGGATACCCCATACATTGCTGAAAAGAAAACAAAGCCAAAAAGGTTAACGATGGTTATTATATTTACATTTATGGGTTTTGGAGCAAGTCTGATTGGTTTTTTAGTATTAGATAAGATAAAAGATTTATCACTCAAGTTCAAAGTAAGCAGACCTTAGGATATCTTTCTGATGACCAAATCTAATTTTACGTTATTACAGTACATTGTTCTTTCTATAATATTTTTCAATATAATAGCGGTTATTAGATTCCCTGGATTTATATTCAGCGAAAGATACAATTACTTTATCCAGATATCTATTTTCTTTCTGATCACTTTCATGAACCTTGACCTTAACGGTTTATTGAGATTTAATGGCTTAAAATTTAGCATTTTGAATTTACTATCTTTCGCTATCATAATATCTTTTTTCCTTTCAAGTTTATATTTTAATTTAAGCAATAATCTAGACTTCTTATCACTTGTAAAATTAGCAACTTTTCCAATTATTGTATACTTTTTTTTTATTTATATTCCAAGGATAATATATCATAGACAAGGACTGTTCGAAAAATTGTTGAATTACTGGTTGTATTTCTCGTTATCATCAATTTTTGTTTCTCTTTTGGTTTTGTTAACAGGATTGGATGTATTCCAATATTCTGCTCATTCCACTGTGGGATTTTTCTATTATACGAATATATTTGCTTTCATCTTCACATTTACAATTCCTATACTAGTATACAAATACTTCACTAAGCAACTAAGCATACTCCCCTTCCTAATTTGTCTTATACCATCTTTCATTTGTTTACTATTCACTTTTAGCCGAGCAGGTTACATCGGGGCTTTGATTGGTTTGATTGTTTTAATTTACAAGAAATCAAGAACCCTATTTGTAGTGACAACACTCTTTTTGCTGCTAATTAGTTCTACAATAGTGATTCAGTTTGCTAGCGCAAAGGGGAGCGCATCCGCTTTTTCAAGGGCTCAAGTAATGCTTACAGGATATGATATGATCATAAATCATGGAGCTACTAATCTACTTTGGGGATATGGAGTTTTGAATAGTAAGAAGGTTTTCGTTCAGGAATTAACTTCAAATTTTGACGTTACAAGAGAAGAGACTGGTCCGCATAATTTTGTGCTTACTTTGGGTATTCAATTTGGAATGATTCTCACGACATCAGTTTTGTTTTACATTTTTATATTACTATTGAAATCTCAACTAAAAGTGAAAAGAAAATTAATTCTTTCTCAATATTTTAAAGTGAATTTAGCTCTTTCAGTTACGCTTGGAATATTAACGCAATGTGTAATGGAAGATATTGTGGTTTATCCCGAATTTTTTGTAATGCCCATGTTTCTATTGTTTCTGGGTTACTTGAATTTATATATTAATGACAATATGATGGAGATAAATGAAGAAACTGCTTAAGGTATTTTCGACTATTGTTGTGTTTTATATTTTGGTTAAGATAACTGATGTCACTAAAAATCTTATTGTTGCTTCAATATTAGGAGTATCTGTAGAAGCTGATGTATATTTGGGAATATTGAACATTCCTGATATTTTACTGATTTTAATCGGATTTGATTCGATAAAAGGTGTTTTGAACAGTGAATTTTCATCATTAAAAGCTAACGAAAATATAAAAGAACTATGGAGTTCTTTTTCAAAACTCTTTATGATTTTCAGCATTTTGGGACTGATATTCTTGACTGTATTTATTCTACTCCGAACAACTATTGTCGAAGTTTTGTTACCGGGATTTTCAGGAACCAAACAGCTTTTAGCTGTCAATGCATTTTTGATTATTACGCCGGTTTTCTTCTTTAAAATAATTTATAGTCTTTCACAAGCAGTTAGTAATGCGTTTCATAAATATTATGTTCCTATTGTTGCACCTGCCATAATCAATTTTGCAATTGTTGGTTCTTTGTTTGTCTATCCTGTTCAAGACAGTATTGTCTATAATCTAGCCTATGGGATTACGGTTGGAAATTTTCTTGTCATATGCATTATGCTGTATTTTAATATGCGATTGGGCGCAAGATTCTTAACTTTAGATGTTAAACCAGATAAGATAACTTTAAAGGTACTCAAGGGTATTTCAGTTATGGTTATTATGGTGATTATAAATCAGTTATATTTTGTTTCTCGAAACTTTTTTGCATCATTCATGTCTGATGGTTCAGTATCAGTTTTGAATTATGCTACAATGATACCAAATCTGTTTTCAGTTTCAATTTTCACCGTGTTCTTTAACGTTCTGTTGAGTGAAACCTCTACTTTACTTGCGGGTCAGAAATTGAACGATGCGAAAGACCTATTTTTCAACATAACATTTAGTATTTTTTATTTCATTATTCCCATTGCAGCAACATTGTTAATTTGTAGAAATAATGTTCTCGAACTAATATTTTTGAGAGGAAATTTTTCGCGTGATAATATTCAACTACTTTTTTCACCTTATAATTGGGAAGTTTTATCATTAATACCTTATGTTATATTCATAAGTTTTGTTAGCCTCTATCTTGCTGCAAAGAAATACGTATTAATGTCAAAAATAGGGGTACCAATATTCATATTTGGGATATTTCTGAATTATGTTTTGTCTAAATTTTTAGGATTGTATGGAATATCTTTGTCATATTTCATTATCAGTCTTGTTTACGCTTTCATGCTTTTTTACTTTTCAAAAAGTTTTTTGGGTGGCATAATAATCCAAATTCAGCAAATCTTAAAAATGACGGCTTCTGGAATTATTGCATTCTTACTTGTATTATTGATACATAATTTCATAGAATGGGAATTTTCTGAAAATGTTGTGCTCAGCATACTATACTCAGCATTTGTTTTTCTTTTTGTTTTTAGCTTCTATTTTCTTATTACTCATTACTTAAATGTGAATTATTTTAGAAGAATAGCTATATTACACAAAAGCAAAGTAGCAGAATAAATCATAAATAAACAACATTTTTAAAAAATTGAAGATAAATATAATTGGTACAGGATTGTTCAAATCAGGAGGTATGAAGATAATTTTTGAATATGCCAATAGATTATCAATTAAAGGACATGATGTAATATACTATTACCCTATTAAGCAGTATACTTTTGGAAAAGAAAAATTCATTTGTAAAGCGAGGCGATATTATGGAGCTGTTAAAGATCATTTACTTAATAAGCAAGAATTTAAGAACTTTTATAAGGTTGATTTTCCCCTAAAGACAATTCCTTTTATTTCAAACAAATTTGTTAGAGATGCAGATATCGTATTGGCTACTCAATGGCCTACTGCTTATGATGTTTATGACTTGTCTAATCAGAAAGGTAAGAAATTCTATTTTCTTCAGGATTACGAAATTTGGGGATCTGATGTTAACAGAGTGGATGCAGCACTATTTTTAGACTTATTTAAAATTACAATTTCGAATTACAATAAAGAATTCTTTCATAACCGATTTAATATTGATACATTTGTTATCCTAAACGGAATTGATTATGATTTGTATAATGTAGATAAAAAGAATTTTGAAAAAGATGAAATTGTCATTAGTTTTATCGAACATCATTTGGATTCCAAGGGTGTTAATATTGCTATCGAAGTTGTTGAGAAGTTACAGAAAGATAATAAGAACTTAAAATTTATTTGTTTTGGTCAGAATAAATATCACAAAATACCTGAGTTTGTTAAATTCTATCAGAATCTTACAGATGAAGATGTGGTAAGTAATGTATATGGAATTACGGACATATTTATTTATCCCAGTTTAAAAGAAGGGTTTGCTTTGCCTCCAGCCGAAGCAATGGCTTGTAAATGTGCAGTTGTTACAACTACAGTAGGAGCTGTTCCTGAATATTCTATTCATGAAAGAACCGCAATACATGTATCCCCAAATGAACCAGAACAATTGTATGCTGCCGTAGCCGATTTGTTACAGAATAAGAATAAAATTAAATATTTAGCAAACAATGCGTACAGTGATATAAGAAAAAAGTTGGACTGGAATGCTTCTGTAGCTTTGATGGAAGAATTATTCCAAAAAAGCTAAAATATATTTTTAAACTCTAAGAAGTGAGTATACGTTGATAATTGTAACAAATGTATTATTTTAATATAACAGTTTTGTTTATGAAAAAAGTTAAGAAAAAGATCAGGACGGTTATAAACTTTACAAAAGATTTCATAATACCGCCCAAAAAGAGATTTAACGAAATATATCAAAAGAATTATTGGGGAGACTCAGAATCCATTTCAGGTCCAGGCTCAAGATTAGAAGCTACTGAAACACTTAGAAATGAGTTAAAAATCTTATTCAATAAATTTAAAATTAAATCTTTGGTGGATGCTCCATGCGGTGACTTTAACTGGATGAAATTGGTGGATTTAGAAGGAGTAGATTATACTGGAGTTGATATAGTTGACGATATAATTAGTAACAATATAAAGTTGTACGCAAATAGTCATAAGAACTTTTATTGTAAAAATTTTATTTCTGAAATTGTACCGCAAGGAGATCTGATCTTATGTAGAGATTGTCTGCCTCACTTTTCAAATTATAATGTGAAAAAAGCTATTAACAACTTTATATTAAGTGACTCTACTTATTTATTAACTTCTTCTTATCCTGAATGCTCAGAAAATTTAGATATTATAACGGGTGAGTGGCGAAAAATCAACTTTAATATTAAGCCATTTAATTTTCCCAAGCCACTATATGTAATTAATGAAAAATCGCCCTTAACTTTAGAAAACGGACAAAACTTTGATAAATACCTCTATTTATATAAATTGTCAGATTTAAAAGAATACATATAACAATAGTTTTTTGATGATATTAATTTTCTTCACAACATCAGTTGGAAGAGATAATTTAGTTTTTAATTTAATAATCAAGAATAGTGAAAAAAGCATTAATTACAGGCATTACAGGGCAGGACGGCTCATATTTGACAGAGTTGCTGCTTAGTAAAGGCTATGAAATACACGGCATTTTGCGGCCGGCATCGATTTTCACCACCGATAGGATCGATCATTTATATAATGATCCCGAAATTAAGGATAAGAAACTATTCCTTCATTGGGGAGATATGACCGATTCAAGTAATCTCAATAGAATTCTGGACAAAGTTCAGCCGGATGAGATCTATAATCTGGCGGCGCAAAGCCATGTTAAAGTATCGTTCGATATCCCTGAATATACTGCGCAGGTTGATGCTGTGGGTACCCTTAGGTTTTTGGATGCTATCAAAGAACAGAATCTTAAAACCAGGTTCTATCAGGCTTCAACGAGTGAACTATATGGTAAGGTTGCCGAAATTCCTCAAAGCGAGACTACTCCGTTTTATCCACGGAGTCCATATGCAGCAGCCAAGCTATATGCATATTGGGTGACTGTTAATTACAGGGAAGCCTATGACCTGTTTGCGTGCAACGGAATTTTGTTTAACCATGAATCACCCAGACGCGGTAAAACATTTGTAACCCGAAAAATTACTCAGGCAGCAGCTAAAATAAAAGCAGGTTTACTTGATACGTTATACCTCGGAAACCTTAACGCAAAACGTGATTGGGGCTATGCACCGGAATATGTTGAATCAATGTGGCTCATATTGCAGCAGGATAAACCTGATGATTATGTTGTTGCAACGGGTGAAACGCATACTGTCCGTGAATTCTGTGAACACGCTTTTGGCGAACTTGGAATGACATTAAAATGGAAAGGAAAAGATGAAAAGGAAATTGGTATTTGCACCGAAACAGGAAAAGAAGTTGTAAAAGTTGATGAAAAGTACTACAGGCCTACAGAAGTTGAAATTCTTATTGGGGATCCAACTAAAGCAAGGAAAAATCTGGGATGGGAGCCAAAGACTAAGTTTAAGGATCTTGTAAAGATAATGGTCAGAGCCGATTACGAAAGTTTAAAGGCAGGTAAACAATGATGCTTAAAGATTCTAAAATATTCGTTGCAGGCTGCAGGGGATTAGTTGGTTCTGCACTGGTAAGGAAACTCAGGGCAGAAGGGTACACAAATATCTTAACTTCAACTAAAAATGAGCTTAACTTGATTGAGCAGAACTCAGTTAATAAGTTTTTTGAAGTAAATAAACCTGAATATGTATTCCTGGCCGCAGCAAAAGTTGGCGGAATTTTAGCGAACAATATTTATCCGGCTGAGTTTATTTATGAAAATGTAATGATCGAATCTAATATTATACACTCCGCATTTTTGAGCGGCGTTAGGAAACTGATGTTTTTGGGAAGTTCATGTATTTATCCTAAGTTTGCGGAACAACCGATAAAAGAATCATCACTCTTAACCGGAGAGCTTGAACCAACCAATGAGCCGTATGCGATAGCGAAAATTCTCGGGATAAAAATGTGTCAGTCATATCACAGGCAATATGGTGTAAATTTTATTTCTGCCATGCCCACAAATCTTTATGGCATAAATGATAATTTTGATCTAAATAATTCACATGTCCTGCCCGCGTTGATCAGGAAATTTCACGAAGCAAAGTTAAGTAATTCTCCTTCCGTGGAGCTTTGGGGTAGTGGAGCTCCATACAGAGAATTTCTTTTTGTGGATGAACTGGCAGATGCATGTTACTTCCTGATGCAAAATTACAATGAACCGGATATTGTAAATATTGGTACAGGTGAAGATATCACAATTAAAGAGCTCGCCGATCTTATCAGAAAAATTGTTGGTTTTGATGGAGAAATAATATGGGATTCAACTAAACCGGATGGAACTCCCAGGAAACTGCTTGATGTTTCAAAACTAAACTCACTTGGCTGGAAAAGCAACTTGTCACTACAAGAAGGTATCGAAAAAACTTATAATTGGTATCTTAGCACAGTATAGATAAATTATGACACTTAGCATAATTATCGTAAATTATAATGTCTATGAATTGCTGAAAAACTGCATTAAGAGTGTTAATGCAATTGTAACCGGCATCGAATATGAGATAATTGTAATTGATAATAATTCCCCTGATCGAGATATTGATTCAATCCTGCTCGATTTCCCTTATGTTAAGTATTTAACCCTGGAAAATAATCTAGGTTTTGCAAAAGCAAATAACAAAGCAGCGAAGGCAGCTTCAGGGAAGTACATATTATTTCTCAATCCGGATACACTTATTACCGATAACTTTATACCATACTTCATTAAGCAGCTTGAAGATAATAAAGATGCAGCCATTTGTGCCCCACAACTGGTATATTCCGATAATTCTTACCAATCCTCTACAGGACCCCCAATGGGTCTGTTCTATGATTTTCTTGAAGCGTATGGTCTGATAGGTGTTTATAGAAGCCAGGCTTCAAAGAAATATCTGTCTGAACCTGATTGTTTTTACAAAGTAGGCTGGGTAAGCGCTGCCTGTTTTCTTATTTCCAGGGAAATGTTTGAATATGCCGGAGGATTTACAGAAATTTACTTCCTCAATTACGAAGATATTGATTTGTGCCATAAAATACGGGGAGAGGGTTTTGATATTTTCTATTTTCCCAAATACAAATGTACACATTTAGATCACAAGAGCTTTGATACAAATTATGAATTGTTGGTATATAGCAGGTACTCCGGCAGACTAGTGTTTTTAAAACTTTATTTTGGAAGTATTAAGTATGCGTTATCTTTCCTTATCATAATTACGGGAATACTGCTAAAACTGTTGGTTGTAAATTTTGTCTATTCTAACCCCGAACGCGCCGCCAGAAGAAGGGGTTATTGGAGAGCTCTTAAAATGTATACAGGTATTGAGTAATATTCCAAGTATTTGTCAATTATTTAATCACTGCAAATATGAACTTTTTAGAACATCTTTATACAATATATGGATTTAAGTATAATAATAGTAAATTATAATGTATTTGATGATGTTCTAAAATGTATTGGCAGCATTTATGAAAACATCAGTAAACTTAAGTTTGAAATTATTGTTGTAGACAATAATTCAGCCAGAAGGGATATTGAAAGAATAAATGAATATTACCCTGAAGTAAAATTGATCTTAAACTCCGAAAATAAAGGTTTTGGATATGCCAATAATATCGGGGTATCATTTGCTGCCGGTGAGTATATCGTTCTTGTTAACCCGGATATAATTTTTCAGGATAATTCTCTTGAGCTTATGCTGGGTTTTTCCAGTGCAAACAAAGATATTGGCGTTGTTGGACCCGTACAAGTAAAACCAAACAGCGGAATTGAATATTATTACACATTCTTTCCAAGTATATATTCCAGGTTGATGCAGGAATTCAGATTATACATGACTGCCCCAATTATGAAAAAGAGATTCTTTAACTTCCTTGATGAAAATATCAAAACTGGTGTACCATTTGAAGTAGATTGGGTAATGGGGTCCTGTATGATGCTGAAACGGAAATTGTTCAATGATCTTGGTGGATTTGATGAAGCCTTTTTCCTCTACGAAGAAGAAACAGAGCTGGAGTACAGGCTAAAGAGTCTGGGGTTACGAAATTACATGCTCCCTGAAGCCAAAGTACTTCATAACCATCACAGTTCATCAGGAAAAATCGGAGCAAATTTCGTTCATTACCATGAATTCAGAAGCAGGATCATTTTTGATCATAAAAGATTTAAAGGAATGAAGTATGTTGTTCGGAAAATATTAATATTATCCGCATTGTGGTTAAGGATAATATATTTTCTGCCAAAATCATTGTTCTGTGATAAATCAAAAAAGAAATTAAAAATAAATACGGAATTGCTAAAATTTTGTTCACAGTCTAAAAAGAAAATATTGTCCGATAAATATAATTACGATGCTAACCTACATTTATTTGTATAACTCCAATTAAATATTATAAATTACGAAAGCAAATGAAGATCTTAGTAAATTCGACGGCTATGGATGCACGAGGTGCCTTTTCTGTTATGGATTCTTTCCTGAAAGAAATGAATCATCATTATAATGACTTTCGAGATAATGGTATAAAAATGCTTTTTCTTGCAGGTAACGAAAAATTATGCAGGCACAAAAATGATCTTTTAGAAATTGAATTTAATCCATTTCCAAAAAAAAGTTGGTTTCATAAATGGAAATATGAGCGAATTATTTTACCTGAACTATTCATAAAAGGAAACTTTGACGTGTATCTTTCGATGCAGAATTATGTACTGAAGAATATCAATAAGAAACAATTTGTTTTAATGCATCAACCGATACCGTTTTCAGATCTCAAATGGAAAGATCTTGAGTTATTGAATTGGTTTAAATACAATATTATTTTCAAGATCCTTTTAAAAAGACAAAGGCAGCTTGTCAGTGGTGCGATAGTTCAAACAGCATGGATGAAACAAGCACTGATTGATAAATTTGAATATAATTGTCCGGTCAAAATCATTCGACCTGCTGTGAATAATATAATGAATAATACTAAACCTTTGCCCGGAGAATTATTGGATTTATTTAAAGTAAATAGTATCAAATTAATATATCCAACAAATCTTGAAAAATACAAGAACAATCAGAGATTGATCAATGCAATAAATGGATATAACAACAGTACCAACAAAAAAATAGTTTTATATCTAACAATCCCCGGAAAATCGACTGAATACGTTAAATATATAAACAAGATACAATATGAAAGTATAATGACTTTGTATACTAACATGGATGCAATGATTTTTCCCTCACTTACAGAAACTTTAGGGTTGCCATTACTTGAAGCACAATACGCAGAAATACCAATTCTCGCAGCTGACCTTCCTTATGCAAGAGAAGTTTGCGGAAATGAGTGTATTTATTTTAATCCACGAAGTACTCTTTCAATTATAAATGCATTAAATGTATATGTTGAAAATACAAAAGTATTCAAGTATAAAAGTAATACAATCAAAGGTTCGTATTATGATTATATTAAATTTATCAGTGATACTGTAATTACCCGTTAATATTGGTTAATATCAAAAATATTATCAAAAAGTTATTAAACCTTGCTGCTGGGGTGAAATTTCCCAAAAATTCCAAACCATCGGACCAAAATATAAAGTCAGTTTTAGTTATATCCCTCTATTTTGCTGGTGATTTGCTCTTCCATTCTGCTGTAATAGAAATGCTGAAAAAGATTTATCCCCACGCAGAAATCGATCTGTGGACCAGGACTTCTTCTGCAGCATTACTTAAAAACGATCCCCGCATAAATCAATTTATAATTTACGATAATATCAAAACAACTGATTACAGAAATAGTTCATCCCTTGATAAAACTGAATACAGTAACTTAATTAACGACTTAAAGAAAAACAATTACAGCCTTGTTATTGATCTTACAGGAAAAAAATCTACTGCTTCAGCAGTTAAGCAAATTAATGCAGATTTCTCCATAGGCCTGAACTATGACTATCGCGGTTATTGTTATGATAAATTTGTGTATTTAAATACCGCTTCTGAAAAGGGACATTTGATTGACAAGTATTTGAATGTCATTCAAAAGGGTTTGAACATCAATACAAATGAATGGAGTAAACTTCGGTCAGAAGTTAAAACTAAACCCTATATCTATTCAGATGAAAATACAGCAAAGGAGGTAGATAAACTACTTCTCAATATGGGTTTGATGGGTAGGGAATATATAGCTATTCATTTAACTTCTGGCTGGGCTGCAAAAGAACTTCCTTTAAATACATTTTCAGAAATAATAATGAATTTGGAATCTACGGGTAAGGCATATATTTTTGTTGGTGATGCCAATGACAAAAAGAGGGTTAAGGAAATCGATGCAATGCTTGACATGAAATATGATTTAATGAAAAAGTTTGCAAATACTGATTTTAAAAGATCCTCTGAATTCATACGCAAAGCTTCATTGTTTATAGGCAGTGATTCTGCGCCGCTTCATATTGCCGCCGCATATGAAATTCCATCAATTGCGCTTTTTGGTCCCACCAATCCGGGCTTTTCTGCACCTGTAGGGCACAATGTAAAAGTAATTTATCACAAACTGCATTGTTCTGCTTCGGAAGATAAACAATACTGCACAAGAAATGGCGGATTTACCTGTCCGCTTTATGAATGCATGATAAGTATCTCTTCAGCAGAAATTATTAATGCTGTAGATCTTCTTTGGAGTAAAGGAAAGGTTAAGACCGCTGATGAGTAAGATCAATCTGCTTTTAGTAGTGTGCAATAATGAATTTAACGGAACAGAACGCTATGTTGTGGATCTTGCTAAAAATCTTAACAAAGATGAGTTCAATGTAATTGTTGCTACACCAATGGAAGGTCCTCTTTCTTTGGTTTTAAAAGAAAACAATATACGCGAAGAAATATATAATAACGGTAAAAAATACTATTATTCGTTTAAGGGCTTACATAACCTTTTCCGTATAATGAAAGCGAACAAGATCGATATTGTACACGCAAATGCTAAATTTCATCCGTGTATTGCCGCAATGTTTGCAGGTGTAAAACTCAAAATAGAGACCAGGCATGGTATTTTCTATTCTAAAAAGCAGCTCGAAAATTTATCCTTTCCACGAAAGATGTATGAATACACCAAGCAGTTCTTTGTTGATGATTTCATCGCCACATCTGAAAATGACAAGGAAACATTGATAAAGTACTTTAATATCAGCAGGAAGAAAGTATCAGTGCTGTTCCTTGGGATAGATTTTGAAGATATGGAAAATAGAAGTGAAGGTTTATTCAGCTATAAACCATATGACCCTTCAAATGAGTTCATTATCGGCCATATAGGCAGGTTAACATATCAAAAGGCGCAGGAGTACCTACTTGAAGCATTCAAAATTATTGCAGGTAAATTTGAAAAAGCGAGACTTGTAATTGTTGGCAGCGGAGAAAATGAAAGTACCCTGAAAAAGTATATCGAAGAAAACTCCCTGAACGACAAAATAGTTTTCAAAGGTTATATAAAAGATATTTACAGGGAAATGCAGACATATCAAGTTCATGTTCTTACATCCCGGTACGAAGGTACCGGATATGTTAATCTGGAAGCCATGGCTTTGGGGGTGCCGGTTATTACTTCAAACGTTGGAGGTGCTGCAAATTTCTTCACATCCGGGAAAGATTCAATAATAACTGAAGTAGAAAATCCAGGCTCGACAGCTGAAGCAATCGGGAAAATAATTTCTGATGAAAAGCAAAGGGAATTACTGATCAAAAATGCATTTAACACTGTAAAAAACTATTCTGTTCAAAGGATGGCCGGTGAAACATCCGTATACTACAAAAACATGCTGAAAGCCCTTTCAAAATAGCAAAATCATATCATTTTACCCTAAAAACTCCATATTTAGTGATAAATAATAGAATTGTATTAAATTGCAGATAATCTAATATTTGCCGATTATCTATGTCTAAGAAAAAGCAGTTTGATCTACGTATAGTAAGCCAGCCTTTTTACCCAGAAATGGTAAGTTCGGGTCAGGCATTAACAGAATTAGCGGAAGAATTAACATCTTATGGACTTAAAATTAAGGTTATTGCATCACAGCCTACAATTTTAGAGAATAGTAAAACCGTTCCAAAGATAATTGAATATAAAGGTATTCATATATTAAGGACCTGGTCAACAAGATTCCCTAAGTTATCGTTTGCAGGTAAATTCATAAACCTGATCACATTTTTCATTACTGCATCGTTTGATATTCTGTTTCATGATAGAAAAGTACCGCTGCTGCTTGTTACAAACCCGCCATATATGGCGCTGATTGGATGGTTAAATAACCTGTTGAACGGAACAAAGTACGGGGTACTTCTATTTGATATTATGCCGGAACAGGCTGAACTTCTTAATATGGTAAAACCCGGCGGTTTTCTTTCTAAATTATGGAGGAAAATAAATAAACTCTGGTATATACGGTCTTCGTATGCGGTAGTGTTAAGTAAAGATATGCTGCAGGGAGCTATTGAAAACGCAAATCTAAAAGGAACCAGGTACGAGGATGATTGCAGAAAAAAAACTCACATTATTCATGTGTGGTCAGATGACAGGGTTATTAAACCAAAAGCTAAATCAGAGTCAATTTCTGCTGAAGATCTCAATGTAAAAGATAAACTTGTAGTTCAGTATTCAGGAAATCACGGAAGATTTCATGATATTGAGTCAATACTCAAAATTACTGAGCGATTTGCAGATGAAGAGAGAATAATTTTCCAGTTCATCGGAGAAGGATTCAAAAAGAAAACCGTAGTTAATTTTAAGAATGAAAAGAATTTAAATAATATCTATATCAGCACATATGTACCAAAAGAGAAGTTGCAGGATTCCCTTGCTATGGCAGATTTAGGTGTAATAGCGCAGCTTCCTGCGCAGGAAAGAGTATGCTATCCTTCCAAACTTCTTGGCATTATGTCTGCCGGCAGGCCGGTACTCGCAATCTGTTCGCCTGAAAGCGATATGGCCAGAATGATCAAAGAGTTTGATATGGGCTTTGTTATAAACAACGGTGATACGGAATCAGCAGTTGAAGTTCTAAATATATGTCTTAATGATCCCGGATTATTGAAAAATAAAGGGAATAATGCTTTTAATTATCTTAATCAGAATTTCACTTTAAGTTCTGCGGCAAAAAGTTATTTTAAACTGATAAAAGAATTCAGTTAGTTTTTTTAAGGATAATTTGAAGGTAAATCTTATTGTCAAAAAGATCAGAAAAAATATTACTTATAGTATCAGACTTTGTGACAATAAACGCAGCCTGGATACTTTATTACCTTGTCAGGGTTGAATCCGGCTGGATACCAAATACTGCGCCAACTACGTTTCTTATTCCATTGGCGGCTGTTTATTTTTACTGGATCATAATTTTTTCTTTTGCCGGACTTTACCAGCATTGGTTTGTGAGATCCCGGTTTGATGAGTTTGCATCAGTATTAAAAACTATTTCTTTCGGTTGTTTTATCCTGTTCTTTCTAATATTCCTTGATGACGCTATGAGCGATTCAAGAGCGATTTCCAGGTTTCTGATACTGATCTATTGGAGCTTAATGATCATAAGTGTTGGAGCCGGCCGAATAGTTATACGGAGTTTCCAGATGACGCTTCTGCAGAAGGGGATCGGCCTGCGGAATTCCATCATTGTCGGTTCAGGTAAACGAGGTAATGAACTTATGAGCCTGTTGAGTAAGTTCCCTCAGTTAGGTTACAAATTTTCCGGTTTCATTTCAGTTTATAAAATAAAACCTGAAAAAGATATCCTTGGCGATATATTATCGCTAAAGAAGATCATTGAAAGTCAAAAAATATCAGAAGTGCTGATTGCGCTGGAAGAATCAGAAAAAGATAAACTCTTTGAGATAATCAGGTATTGCCAGGAAACAGAAGTTAATCTTAAGATAATGCCGGATACATATGAAATTGTCAGCGGGTTGGCTAAAACAAATCAGCTTTATGGTGTTCCGTTCATTGAAGTAATGCCGGAAATTATGCCATATGGCTCAAAATTATTCAAGCGTGTACTGGATGTTATCATATCTTCAGTTCTACTGATAGTACTTTCTCCGCTGCTGTTGGTCATAATATTAGCCATAAAACTTTCTTCCAGGGGACCTATTTTTTATACACAGGTAAGAGTAGGCAGGAACTCGAAGCATTATAATATGTACAAATTCAGATCAATGGTTAAAGATGCTGAGGAATATGGCCCGGAATGGGCAGGTGAAAGAGATCCCCGGATCACAGGAGTAGGAAAGTTGATTCGTAAGGTATATCTTGATGAAATACCGCAGCTTTTGAATGTTCTTAAAAATGAAATGAGCATCGTGGGTCCAAGACCTGAAAGACCATTTTTTGTTGATAAACTAAGCAGTGAGATCCCTTATTACTACAAACGATTAAGCGTTAAACCCGGAATTACAGGATGGGCGCAGATCAAGCACAAATATGATTCTTCACTTGATGACGTTAAGGAAAAACTTAAATATGATTTCTACTACATTGAAAATATGTCTTTAAAACTTGATTTTAAAATAATGGTAAATACATTTTTAGTCATAATTTTTATGAAAGGCCACTGATTTATTTTATGGAATTAAAAAATATTCAAATGGTAGATACTAAAACCCAGTATCTGAAAATTAAAAAAGAAATTGATGCTGCTATACAAAGTGTTATAGATAGTACTCAGTTCATACAAGGACCCGCGGTTAAGTGTTTTGAAAGTAACGTTGAAAAATACCTGGGAGCAAAACATGCAATTGGCTGCGCATCCGGAACCGATGCATTGCAAATTGCTATGATGGCACTTGATATCAAACCCGGTGATGAGATATTAACTACACCATTTACTTTTGTTGCTACCACCGAAACAATTGCAATTTTGGGTGCGGTTCCTGTTTATGTTGATATTGATCCAAAATCTTACAACATGGATGTAAGTAAAATTGAAGCAAAGATCACATCTAAAACCAAAGCCATTATGCCTGTTCATCTCTACGGGCAGCCTTGTGATATGGATCCAATTATGGATATTGCAAAGAAGCATAAACTGTATGTTATAGAAGATGCGGCACAGGCATTTGGAGCGCAGTATAACGGCAAAATGATCTGCACTATAGGCGATATCGGATGTATCAGCTTTTACCCGAGTAAGAATCTCGGTGCTTTTGGTGATGGGGGAATGATCACAACTAATAATGACACTCTTGCAGAAAAGATAAGGATGATAATTTCACACGGTTCAAAAAAGAAATATTACCACGAAACCCTTGGTGTAAACAGCAGGCTTGATTCTATTCAGGCTGCAATACTTGATGTTAAGCTCAAGTATCTTGATAAGTATTGCCAAGCCAGGCTTGATGCTGCTATGAAATACAACGAAAAGTTTAAGGGTATATTCGAAACTCCGTTTATAATGCCGGGAGTTAAGCATATATTCCACCAGTATTCCATCAGGGTTAAGAACAGAGATAAAATGATGGAATTCCTGAAGTCTCAGGGAATCCCTTCAATGATATATTACCCTGTGCCGCTACACATGCAGGAAGCCTACAAGTATTACTACAAACCGGGAGATTATCCTGTATCAGAAGAAATTGCTAAGGATATTATCTCGCTTCCTATGCACACAGAATTGACCGATGAACAGATAGATTTTATTGCTTCAAAAGTAATCGAATTTAATTCACTCCAATAAATAGTGTAATTTGAAAAGAGCATTAATAATAATTCCAACCTACAACGAAGCTGAAAATATTGTAAATATTATCAATGAGCTTCTTGCGCTTGTATGCGGCGGAGTTTCTATCGATATCCTGGTGGTTGATGATAATTCCACTGATGGAACCGCTATGCTTGTTAAGAATCTCAATAGTCAGCGGATACACATAATAGAAAGACCCGGCAAAATGGGTCTGGGTACTGCTTATATCAGAGGTTTTAAATATGCCATAGAACATAGCTACGATTATGTTTTTGAAATGGACGCTGATTTTTCGCATGATCCCGACGCAGTACCTGCATTTTTTGATAAGCTCAAAGAATATGATGTGGTTATAGGTTCCCGTTACATTGAAGGAATTGCTGTTGTTAACTGGCCATTGAGCCGCTTGATGATTAGCATAGGAGCAAGTTATTATACCAGGATGATAACTTTCCTCCCCGTCAAAGATGTTACCGCCGGCTTTATGGCATACAGGGTTGATTCATTAAAACAGATCGATTTTGATAAGGTACATTCAAATGGCTATTCCTTTCAGATCGAAATGAAGTTCAGAATGTGGAAAAAGGGTTTTAAATTGGTCGAGATTCCCATCGTATTTATTGATAGGAGAGCGGGCGTTTCAAAAATGTCAAGGAAAATTGTTTACGAAGCTATGTTCATGGTTTGGAAACTGAAGTTGAAGTCAATATTCAATAAATTATAAATTTTAAAGATCTGATATTGGTTGATATATCTGTAATAATAGTTAATTATAACGTAAAAGAACTGTTAGAACAGTGTATCAATTCTATTCTTAAAGCTGCTGAAGGACTTAAAGTTGAAATAATTGTAGTTGATAACAACTCATTTGACGGAAGCATTGAATACCTGAAGAATAAATTTCCCTCACATCCATCACTTAAGCTGATTGAAAGTCCAATAAATCTTGGTTTCGCAAAAGCTAATAACCTTGGTGTGAAAGAAGCTAAAGGTGAATACCTTTTAATACTGAATCCTGATACTATATTGCAGGAAGATACCCTGGCTAGCTCACTTAAATTTTACAAATCTACTCCCGGTATCGGGGCTATGACCTGTAAGCTGATTCTGCCAAACGGCAAGCTTGATCTTGCATGCCGAAGAAGCTTCCCTACACCGGCAGTTGCGGTTTACAGAATAATGGGCTTAAGCAGACTTTTCCCAAAAAGTAAAACATTCGGCAAATATAACCTTACATATCTTGACGAGAACAGTACTTATGAAGTGGATGCAATTGTAGGCGCATTTATGCTGATCAAAAAAGATGTATATGAAAAGGTTAAAGGTTTTGATGAAGATTACTTTATGTATGGCGAAGATCTTGATCTTTGTTTCAGAATCAAAAAGGCGGGATATAAAATATATTATTTCCCCGATACATCAATTATCCATTACAAAGGCGAAAGCACTAAAAAAAGCAGCATTAGTTACGTGAATAATTTTTACGGGGCAATGCAGGTTTTTGTTAAAAAGAATCTCAATACCAGCTTCTGGCTTATGAACCTGCTTATAAGAATATCCATTATTTACAGGGCATCAATTTCATATTTATCCAGACTGGTTAAAAATAATTACCCGGTTCTTCTGGATTTTTTGTTTATTGTCAGCGGAATGATCCTCGCTATTTACCAGCGATTTGAATTCTTCCCGCTGGAAGCATATACACTGGTAATTTTTGTTTATACATTTGTTTGGCTTATTACTTTGGCTCTAAGCGGGTCGTATAATAAGCTTGAAAAATTTTCTCTGGTTAAACCTTTAAATGGTATTCTTATTGGTTTTTTTGTAAACTCTTCATTCACATATTTTTTCAACGAATACGCTTTTTCCAGGGCCGTAGTTCTTAGGACTGTTGTCAATACTTACCTGTTTATTGCGGCATGGAGACTCATTGCGAAGATAGTGAAGTATTCCAAAAGCAGAAGTATTTTTAAAACTACCAACACACTTATAATAGGGAAAAATGAAGAAACTGAAAATTTCATTACAAAACTTAAGACCAGGGTAGATAGCGAGTATGATTTTATCGGATATATTTCTCCAAATTCAGGACATACCGAAGGTTTTATAGGTAACTTAAACAATCTCCAGGATATTGTTATATCAGAAAAGATCAAAAATATAGTTTTTGCGAAAAATGAGCTTACCAATCAGCAAATACTTGATATGATGTGGTCCCTGAAAGATATGAATATCAGTTTTAAAATACTTGCAGGTGATAGTGATATCATTTTGGGTAAATCAGCTCTGGATAAAATTGATGATATTTATCTAATGCAGATTGAATATAATATCAATAAGAAATTCAATATATTTGTAAAACGAATTTTTGATGTTTTACTGGGTTTATTTTCATTATTCACAATTTATCCGCTATCGCTTATAGTTTCAAAAATGCCCGCTGTTTACAGAAGGCATGAAAAATTCTTTAAAAAACTGCTGCTTATTCCGCGTGTTGTTACCGGAAAGTACAGTTTTGTTGGCAGGGCAACCTGGGATATGCCGCAGCAGGGAATGCAGTATCTGGGCAAAAACGGGCTGACGGGACTTGTCCAGATTAACCTCCACAGGAACCTGAGCGTTGATGAGATCGAATATTTTAATTTTTATTATGCTAAGAACCAGTCACTTGCACTGGATATTGAAATACTATTGAAGACTTTATCTTTATTTTTATTTAGAAAGAACGTACCAAACCTATGAGCAAGAACGTATTGGAATTTGAAAAACCTATCATTGAGCTTGAGCACAAGATAGAAGAAATGCGTGCCCTATCCGATAGCCTTGATATCTCTAATGAAATTGGAAAGCTTGAAAAGAAAGTTAATGAACTGAGAACATCAGTTTACAAAAACCTCACACGCTGGCAGATAGTCCAGATAGCAAGACATCCTGAAAGACCCTACAGTCTTGATTACATTTATTTAATGACCGAGAACTTCATCGAAATGCATGGCGATAGAGCCTACGGCGATGATAAAGCTGTTGTTGGCGGATTCGCAATGCTTGAAGGCAAACCTGTTATGATAATTGGCCAGCAAAAGGGCAGGGATACTAAATCAAATATATACCGCAACTTTGGAATGATGAATCCAGATGGATACCGCAAGGCACTTAGGCTGATGAAGCTTGCTGAAAAATTCAATAGACCCGTAGTTACGCTGATCGATACTCCCGGCGCGAACCCCGGCATTGAAGCCGAAGAACGCGGACAGGCGGAAGCTATCGCAAGGAATATTATGGAAATGAGCAGGCTTAAAGTGCCCATCATTGTTTGTATAATCGGCGAAGGAGCATCAGGCGGAGCGTTTGGCATTGGTGTTGGTGATAGGATCCTTATGCTTGAATATTGCTGGTACTCTGTTATTTCACCGGAATCCTGCTCAAGCATACTTTTCCGCTCGTGGGAATACAAAGAACAGGCAGCGGAAGCTCTGCAGCTTACAGCCAATGACCTGGTTAAACATAAAATTGTTGATAGAATTGTAAAAGAACCCGAAGGCGGAGCGCATCGTAACCACAAAGAAGCAGCAGAGCTGCTTAAGGCTGCTATTCTTGATGAATTGAAGCAGCTTGAAAAAACTGATCCCGATAAATTCCTTGACCAGCGCACCAAAAAATACAGCGTTATGGGTTATTGGGAAGGTTAATAATTTAAATCCATTACTTAAAAAATGAATACTGATATTGTTGATAAACAGGCTAAGTTCCTTGTAAAAGGGGCGAAGCCTCTGCATGGTTCCATCCGCATAAGCGGCGCTAAAAATGCCGCTTCAAAACTTATTATTGCTTCACTTCTGACTGATGAACCCGTTAGACTGATAAATGTTCCTGTAAGTATAAGCGAAATTAAAGTTACACGAAGGATTATTGAATCACTAGGTGCGAAGTTTTCTAAGTTCACCAATGATGAACTGATTGTTCAAACTAAAAAGATACACGATATTTCTTTTTCAGCGTCACTGGGACTTATTAACAGGATTGGCGTACTTACTGCGGGTCCGCTATTGCTCAGATCAGGCGAAGCCAAGATACCCAAACCCGGCGGCGATCAAATTGGTGCAAGACCCATTAACTTCCATCTTGATGCGTTGATAAAACTTGGCGCTAGTGTAAAAGAGCACAAGGATTTTTATCTGCTCAAAGCGAAGCGCCTCATTGGCACCGATATAACCTTGCCATTCCCTTCAGTTGGCGCCACTGAAAATATTATCATAACCGCTTCGCTTGCCATAGGCAAAACTACAATTCACAATGCGGCAATTGAACCCGAGATCATGGATCTCATTATGCTTCTGCAGAAGATGGGCGCGATAATTGATGTTAAAACTGACCGTACAATTGTTATTACGGGAGTGGATAAACTCTGCAGTGCGGAGCACCGCGTGATACCCGATAGACTCGAAGCTGCATCATTTGCATGTGCTGCTATTGCGTCAAAAGGGGATGTAACCATCCAAGATGCGCGCCATGCCGATATGATTACATTCCTTAATACCATCAGGCTCATAGGCGCAGAGTATGAAGTACTCAAAGATGGTATCAGGTTTTATTACAAAGGAGACCTGAAACCAATATCAATTGAAACAGACGTACACCCCGGATTTATGACTGACTGGCAGCCGCCTATGACCATTTTGCTTACACAGGCCAACGGTATCAGCACACTGCACGAAACAGTTTACGAAAACCGGTTTGGTTATATTAAAGAGTTAAACAAAATGGGTGCGGCTATTGAACTCACTAACGATTGCCTGGGCACTCCCTGCCGCTTTAACGGAACCAATTACTACCACAGTGCAGTGATAAAAGGTAAAACACCGCTGCACAGCGCCGAAATAAATGTGCCAGATATCCGCGCTGGATTTTCATACTTAGTTGCGGCAATTCTTGCCAAGGGTGAAACCCTTGTACACGGAATCCATTACATCGATAGGGGCTACGAGAACATTGATAAAAAACTCCGCAAACTCGGCGTGAAGATAAAGAGGGTGTAATAATTTCGTATAATTAAGATGAAAAATTATATTTTTTTGCTTAAAGCATTTATCTTCTAATTTTTCGCCTACAAAAATGAAAAGTAAAATCGTCTTCTATTTTATCCTTTCTGTTCTGTCGTTGGTAAATTCCAAATATATATTTGCTGCTGATACAAATGCAATTTCATACTTTCCATTACAAATTGGGAATGTATATGTTTACAATGTATCTATCACTCAATCCGGCCAGCCGCCACAGTCCACAATATACAGAGGATCAGTTATTGCGGATACTTTACTCTTAAACAATAGGTATTTTAAGTTATCAGGTTTTCCAAAATATGTGACAGGGTGGTATAGAGTTGATTCACTCACCGGCAGCCTTATGAAGCTTGATACTACAAATAATTGTCCCTATTATGTTTCAGAAACATTTGTGGATAGTCTCGCTGCTTTGCAGTGTAACAACATAAAAATCAGTGGTCAAACACCAATTTATACCCAGTTTACTTGCAATACATTTGATACATTAAGTATCTTCTCATCTCTTACTCTTAAAAAAATATTTAAATATTATTTCTTTTTTTCTTCTTCACAAACTACCTATAATACTCATTATGCGAAGAATATAGGTATGTATAGATATTATTCCTCTGGTTCTTATGGATTCAATTTTAGCATCTCAAACAGTTCACTAAAAGGATGTGTTGTGAACGGGGTACTTTATGGTGATACTACGATACCTGTGAATGTAATACGTAAAAACTTTTTTCCTTTAGCAATTGGTAATAGATATATTTATCTGAAAACGTGGAGCTCATTAAGCGGAGGCGGTTCAAAGATCGAGACATTTATAATTAATGCTGATACTATAGCTTATGGTAAAAAATATTTCAGAGCTGAAAATTTTCCTTTCATTGATAATAAGTGGATTAGAGTGGATTCAATAACGGGCAGTTTATATAGTTTTGATAGAAACAACAGCTGTTCTTTTTACGACCATGAAATGATTATTGATAGTTTGCTGGCAGGATTGGGTGATTCTACCAAGAACTGCTTATCGTTTAATTCCCGTTCTGAATGTTCTGATACTTCATATATTAATTTGTTTGGAAAACTTGTACAAAAAAAGAAGTTTGATGTTAATTGTTCAGTCCCGCCTGTATCCACCTGCAGCTCATACCGGATTTATTTAGATTCGATAGGACTATACCGTTATAGCAATGCTTCCTCAGGAGGTGGAGGAAGCGGAGTCGTTTCATGGGTACTAAGGGGTGGTATTTTAAATGGGACAGTTTTCGGTGATACTTCTACAGTAATCGGCATAAACAATATTACATCTGAAGTTTCAGATAAATATGATTTATCTCAAAACTATCCAAATCCTTTCAACCCTGTTACAAATATTGAATTTGAAATACCTAAGAAGTCATTTGTAAAACTGATTATATATGACCTATTAGGCAGCGAAATGGAAACCCTGGTAAGCGAAGATCTTTCACCGGGAAAATATAGTTCATCATGGGATGCATCTAAGTATTCAAGCGGTGTATATTATTATAAGCTTGTAACAGATAGTTACTCAGAATCAAAAAAAATGGTGTTGATTAAGTAATGGAATTATTTAAGAAACCTTGTTTCTAAGGTTGCTGAAGTGAAAAAATGCATCCCGCTACGCAAAAGCGTGGAACTGCAAGAAACGCAGAAAGTAAAAAACAAAAATGAAATTCGAGTGAATTAGTGCAATTAGTGTCTAAGTTTCTAATATTCATGTTCCGCTGCGCGGCACAGGCACAGGGCAGGAATGGCAATAAAGTGCCAACAAAAAACCCCACTGGACTTTCCAGTGGGGTTCTTTGGTTTTATAACTGTACGATTTGTGCTTAATGTTTCTGTGCTTTTTATATCTCAGCAGTATGCTTAATTACTGCCGCTTTCGTGTCTTATTTATTTTACTCACCTATTTTTACCAGTTTAGGCTGGTATTTCAGCTTTGTTAAAGATTTCAGATCTTTCTTTGCGGATTTTTCTTTTTCATACAATCCCACCAGTACCTTATAGGTTACTGTTTTTGTGTTTGTATTGGGATCTGTAACCGCTATTTCTTCAAGAAATATCTTGGTGAATCCGTCGCGTTCCAAACGGCCGATTCTTCTATCGGCAAGCGATTTATCGGTATATTCACCAACTTCTATTGAGTTACCTTTAACAACTGCCAGTTGGTTTGATATGTCATAGAAACGGATCAGTGAATCTATGTCATTTATCTGCTGAAAGAGGTTTGATTCTTTTTCTTTATCCTCTTCTGTTTTCGGTGTTACAACCTTGATCTTTAAGTTACCGTTCTGTTTCAGGTTCTTATTCAGTTCAAAGTCACTTGAAGTACCGTCTTCGCCTTCAAATTCAACGAACACCTTTGATTCAGCTTCAACTTTGCCGTTTATAAGCTCGGTTGTTTTGAACTCATTGGTATCAATTTCTGTGATATCAATTTGTTCATGGGGATCAATACCCTGGCGAAGCATTTCAGCTTCTTCTTCAGTTATTTGCTCTATCTTTACCTCGGTAGTACCGCCCATTCCTATTGCTTCCTTGGAAGCTTTGGAAAGATCTATGATCCTTCCTTTTATAAATGGGCCCCTGTCATTAATTCTTACTACGGTATGGAGATTATTCTCTAGATTTGTGACCTTCAACAGGGTATTGAAGGGCAAGGTTTTGTGAGCCGCCGTGAAATCGTAGGTATCAAAACGTTCGCCATTGGCTGTTTTTCTACCATGGAATCCAGGGCCGTACCACGAAGCCTCGCCGGTTTCCACAAAGCTGGAGCCGGTAGGATCTCCGTTTGAGTAAGCACTTTCTGATATTGCACCCGTAAGCACGAGTTGTACAGTTAAAAAAGAGAAGAACCACAAGATTCTTGTTTTAAACAATGCATCTCCTTTCGTTTTTTGTTAATGAAATGACTGTCCTATAGCTTACATAGCATATTATATCATCATCATCCGGACAGTCTTGCTCGTTCAGTATTGTCTATTGCAATACGTCTTGGAGCGTCTCTTTTTTAATTGGCGCGCTTTGCGCCAAACTCTATATTTAAAGAACAAAAATTCAGTATGCCAACCTTGTCCATAGGGCAGGGGAGACATAAAACCTGTTTATATATTTTTTATCTGATAAAACCAGATGAACCTTGAAATCAGGCTTCGCCTGATTGAAATCCCGCCCTGGCGGGAGTAAACTCTATTTTTGTGTAACCTGAAACATTTAACCTGCAACATGTAACCTGCAGCATGTAACCTTCAGCCTACTTAACCTGCTTCATGTTCAGGATTCTTTCCTTGCCATCAAGGAATGTGAGCCAGCCGTATTTATCGTTACCTTCTTTTACTACGTCAAAGAAAGCTTCCTGCATCTGCTTCGTGATCTTGCCCGGCATACCGTTGCCAACTATCATTTTATCAACTGAACGGATAGGTGTAATTTCAGCGGCAGTTCCGCAGAAGAAAATCTCATCTGCCATGTAGAGCATTTCTCTCATCAAACTGCCTTCTTTTACTTCATATCCAAGATCCTTAGCCAAAGTCATTATGGATTTTCTGGTAATACCGCTCAATATACCGTTATGGATACCCGGGGTATATAAAATCCCATCCTGAACTATGAAAAGATTCTCACCTGAGCCTTCGCCAATATAGCCGTTCACATCAAGCGCAATTCCTTCACTGAAACCGTTTACAATCGCTTCCATTTTGATGAGCTGGCTGTTCATATATGCGCCGCCTATTTTAGCCATCGTAGGCGTTGTATCAGGCGTGCTTCTCCTCCAGGAAGATACACATACGTCTATACCGCTTTCATGCGCGCCTTGCCCTAAGTATGAGCCCCATTCGTATGCTGCAATGGTAAGTTCAACCGGATTTTTCAGCGGATTCACATTCAGGTCTTCATAGCCCCTGTATGCGATTGGGCGGATATAACAGTTTTCAAGCTCGTTTATCTTGATAGTATCTACTATCGCTTCAAATATCTCCTCATGTGTGTAGGGAATTTCAGCCCTAAAGACTCTTGCAGAGTGAATGAGCCTTGTAACATGCTCAGCCAGCCTGAAAACAGCCGGACCCTGCTTTGTTTTGTAACATCTTATTCCTTCAAAGAACGATGATCCATAATGCAAAACATGTGAAAGTACGTGTACCTTGGCTTCATCCCAGTGGATATGTTTGCCATTCATCCATATTTTTTCAACTTTTTTTACCGGCATAACTCTTGAAATTTAAGTTATTAAATAAGACTCTTTTTGTAAATCCTGTACGTCTTATATATGTGCGCACCTAATTTTTCGGCTGTCATTCTCATTGGCATATTATCTTCCAAAACCCAGGATATCTCAGCGCCGGTGTATCCATTCTTGTTGCCATTTTTAATGGTCTCAAGGTAGAATACGGAATCGATCGCTTTTTTCTGGTATTCCGGTTTAACACCCATAATTATTACTCTCAGAAAATCTATCTTCTTCTTACCTGTCAGTATCTTAAGAAATCCGAATGGAAGAAGTCTTCCGTTCATCTTTTTTAAGACCTGGTTGAAATCGGGGAGCGAAAGTGTAAATCCGGCAGGTTTACCTGCCACTTCAGCGAACATTACAAGATCCGGGTCAACAACCATTTTCAATGATTCTGCCAGGTAGTCAAATTCAGCCGTTGTTATAGGCACAAATCCCCAGTTACTCTCCCATGCGCTGTTATAAATCTCCTCAATTTTCCTTACTTCATTATTAAGGTCTTTCATGTTAAGCTTGTGGGTCGTTACATCTGAGCGCTTTTTGATAAGTTCGCTCATTCGTTCAAGCTTAGCCATCACTTTTGCGTCGTTTATTACCTCTGCGGGAATGTAGTACGCGTATAAGTCCTTTGCTTTTTCAAAACCAAAACTCTCTATCTTATTAATATAGTGCTTTGGATTGTAAGTCATTAAAAAAACAGGAGGCGAGTTGAACCCGTCTATCAGTAAACCGCATTCATCGTTAGTTGAAGGATTCACCGGTCCTATGATCTCATTCAGACCCTTGCTCTTTACCCATTCGCAGGCTGTATCCAGCAGCAGATCGGAAACTTCTTCATCATCAATAGATTCGAAGAACCCGAAAAATCCGGCTTTATCTTTATGGAAATCTGTATGATTGTCATTTTTGATTGCCGCTATTCTGCCGGCAAGTTTGCCGTCTTTTTCCGCGAGGAATAGCTGTACTTCAGCGTGTTTAAAGAACGGATTTTTGGACGGGTCAAGGTTTTTCCTTACATCAAAGATTAAAGGCGGAACCCAATTAGGGTCTCCCTTGTATATATCCCAGGGGAACTTGATGAATGCCATCCTGTCTTTTTCATTTTCAACTTTTCGTATCTTTATCAACTCTGTCTTTGTCCCTGATTGAGATATATATTTTATCCCGAATCAAAAATTTGTGTTCCTAAATATACCTGTTTTTGTTGTAAGATACAATCAAAAAAGGGGGGCACAGGGGTGGAGCCTTTTCACAATAAATGGTATTGTTAGTATTATACACTCATTGTATCAAAAATATTCATAATTTCATAACGTATAATAAATTAAAGTGGTTATGTAATTTCTCTAAAGTGATAGATTAAGTTATGATTTATCATCATAATTCAAACAAAATTTAAGATTTACCAAATTGAACTGAAATTCATTATATTTTTGATTATTTTATTAAAACTGAAATTTCTATTGAAACTACGACTTTTATACATAATTTTGATTTCGTTTTTTGTGATTACGCTTGGTCCGAACTATACGTATTCACAGGAATCCTGGTGGAAGGATAAGAAGTATAAGACTGAAGAAAAGCAGAAGAAGTTTGAGAACTGCAAGCATGTTTTTATCAGCATAGGTGATGGATTAATGTACGGAAACGTCACCTACATCAGTCCCTTTTTCCAGAATGAGATTTACCTGGGGCTGCAAAACAGTGAGAAAGGCTACTATAACCGCGAGCAATCAGGTTACATCATAGAAAATTTCTTCTCTACTTATCCTGTATCATCCTTCAAATGGAAAAATTCAAGCCGCTCTGAACGGTTTGCCTTCGCCCTCGGTAAGTACAAGTACAAAAAAGGCGGATTCATAAGTACATTCACTATATCCGTTTCACTAAAATACATCAATGATCTCTGGATGATTGACCAGGTAATTGTAAACTAGCACTTTAAGGGCAGTTATATGTTTCATTTCGAAAAAAAAGACATATTCCGATTCAAGGTCCTTGGGATGCTCTCTCTTATTCTTTTCTTCGTTATTCTGTTCATTTTCGGTGTAAGGTACTATTTTTCACAATCAATAGTGAACAATTGGGAGTCCATTTCAACCGAAAAGAAGAAAGAGATCCACGCTGAGTGCCTCAACATCTTTTACAATTATCAAAACCAAACTTCCCAGTTTTCATACCAGCTGCTGATGAACAAGAAACTCATCTCGGCTGTTACTTCATACAATACACGTAAATCCTTTGACGCCTTGTATGAAATTGAAAACCAGGGCGAATATAGCGTCGAGTTTTACAATTCCCGTCTTGAGCTCTATATCTATTCAGGCAGGCAGATCTATCCCGATATACTTGAACTCAAAAAAGCGCTTTCCGGTGAAAGATACTCAATTGTTAAAGAAACAGGAATCTACACAAACATTGTTGTTCTTGATCCTGTAAAGAATGAAAACGGCACTGTCGAAGGAGTACTGGTCGTTTCAAGGATACTGGACGTAAACTCAGGCGTACAGTCTGCTTTTTTTAACCGCTCAGGAATTAAAAAAGAAATATATGACCGTTTCCACCTTGATGTTCAGTTTGAATTCAATCCGCCCGCCAATACTTCCGCTGTTCTTGATTCATCTTCTGGTGAACTCTCATTGCTGCAGTTAAAGGGCATTAACGGTGCTATAATAGGTAAAATGTTCATTCCCGCGCTCGATCAGTCCTCATACTTGCTGAGCGTAATACAGAAGTTTGATAACATTATCGGCTTCATTGTCTTTGTACTCAATTCTGTGCTGCTTTATTGGCTCCTTCTTGCTGCAGGTAAGGCGGATTCTTATTTTGTGAAGATCAGTCTTGTTGCTGTGGGATTAATTCTATCCCGTTATCTCTGGCTTTACATGAATTTTCCCGGTGAATTCTTTATACTGTTCGGATCGGACATTTTTTCACCGGTACATTACGCCTCCGGAATCGGTTTTGGCATGGCCAAATCATTGGGTGAGCTTTCGGTTACAGCGGTTATCTTTACGCTCATTTCGGTCTTTATACTAGTAAACGTTCTCAAGCTCTATAAATCCGAAAGCAAACCGCAGAATGCATATACAGCGGCGGCTATCACACTTGCATGTGTGATCGTTTCAATAGTTGTTATGAACTATTACGGAATAATTGTTCAGAGCCTGATCTTTGATTCATCTGTTAAATTCATTGATAAATCAGACCTGTTTTCTCTAAACCAGCCCGAAATGATTGTTGTAAGCATAATAATTCTTTTCCTTTCGGTATCACTGGTCATGATACTGCTGGCATGCTCAATTATCACTGCCCGGCATCTTAATCCGTTTATTGGATTCAACAAATTCATGCGGAAGAATTCTGTCCTGTTGTTTTTTGGCGCGCTACTTCTCGTTAACCTGCTCATTTCATTATTCCCCGATCAGTTCATTGAATCTTCACTAAAACTCAACCTGCGGCTGGTGATAATCGCTCTGGCTGCGATTTTCAGCATATACATTCAGCGGCAGCTTGCGCTTACAAGAGATTACAGGTTCATAAACATGATAAATCTCTCGCTCATTCTGCTTGTTTGCGCTGTATTTATACCGGCTGTTCTGCTGAATAAGATTACTTCGCTTGAAAATAAATATCTTGAAAAATCCGCAAAGGATATTTCTCAGCAATCAAGCGATAAGATCGCTTTCCTGATTTCCGCTACTGTTGATGATATTGGCGAAGATACTTCCATTGAAGCCGATATCAATGATAAAAATAAGTCCGGTAAGCTCGCATTCAATATCTGGTCTAAAAGTAAATTTTTTGATGAAGACCTCAATTCTGCGGTATTTGTACTGGATACGGCCAAGAAGGTTATCAGTGATTTTAATATCAATCCTGCGGAGCTGTTATCTGATAGCATACTAAGCTTTACGCTCAATTCAGCTAAAAACAAAACTTCCGGTAAGAACCAAACTGCTGTGCTTGAAACGGAGCCGGATGATGAAGAACCTGAAACCATGGATGTTAACGCTGTTATGAATACAATGCTGGCTGATGAAGGAGAAATTTTCCAGAATCCTGATATGAAATTCTATACCGCCCTCATCCCAATCGGCAAATCTGATCTGAAGAACAGCCGCTTTAATAAAACTATCGGATATGTGGTTATTGGCGCGGGCTATGACGCGAAAAATTTCCTGACTCAAACTAATCTTGGCATCTTCCGCAGCTTCGCCAGGGATAACATTCTGAACAAGTTAACTTCCACCCCGGTTATTTCTGAATTTTCTGAATCAGATCTTGTTGGTTCTTCAAATAAAGATATTTCTAAATCGTTGCTTAAATCCCTGGACGCGTTTCGCGAAAGCGTTAAGGATAAAGTTGATAAATCTGCGTTAAGATACGATGAGTTTGAAAATCAGATTTATAAATCATTCTATGTGCTTTCAGAAAACAGGTCGGCTGGTAACATTTCCAGTCCCAAGATATATGTTGTAAGCGTAAAGGTAAACGATTTCAGCCTTAGTACATTCTTTTTCTTCAGGTACCTGCTCTTCCTGGTGTTAATTTACCTGGTATTCCTCTCTCTGTACATAATTTATAAAGGATTTTCTTATCTTCTTGATACTGAATCAGTACGATTCATTAACTTTGGATTCAGGGAAAAGCTCTTCGCTTCTTTTTTGCTGGCTTCTGTTATTCCTATTGTGATACTCGCCATATATACCAGGGCTTTTGTGAATGATAAAAACGAGTACTTCTATAAAAACCAGCTTATTAGCGATCTCCGGATCGTGGATCAGTACGTAAGAAGCAGGATATTGCTTGATGCCGCCAAACATGAGATCGATAAAAAACACTCAAGGGAAGGGCATACAGGATTTACAAACCTGTTTGACCGGGGATTTTCAGAAACTGACAAAAATTTTAATTTTTATGTCAAAAATAAACTTGCTGCCACAACCAGTGAGCAGCTGTATAAGTCAGATCTGCTCGATAGCCGCTTAAGCGGCAACGCGTTGTATAATCTCGCAATCCTGAAAAAAGATTATTTCTCAGAAAACCAGCAGATTGGCGACTTTACATTCATTGTTGGTTATAAACCAATATATGATAACTTTAACAATTTGACAGGTATTATTTCCACTCAAACTGTGTTTAAACAGAGCGAAATTAACCAGGAGCTTACCGAAAGTCTGGTTTATATTTTGGGACCCTATTTTGCGGCAGTAATTCTGCTGATATTCATTGTTAATTTCCTTTCATACAGGATATCTAATCCTATACTCAGGCTGCAGAAAGCCACAGAGCAGCTATCCCTTGGGAACATTGATGTACAGGTAAGATCAAGCAGCAAAGATGAAATAGGGGAGCTTGTTAATTCCTTTAACCGGATGATCCGTGAGCTGAAGCGCTCACGCGCTGAGCTGCAGAAAGCCGAGCGCGAAGGCGCATGGCGCGATATTGCGCGGCAGGTTGCCCATGAAATTAAAAATCCGCTAACACCCATGAAGCTTGCAATGCAGCATTTATTCTATGCCTACACTCACGGTTCCAACGATTTCAAATCAATTATTCAGACTACGAACAAACTGATAATAGACCAGATTGAAACCCTGAACCGCATTGCCACAGAGTTTTCAAATTTCGCCAAGCTGCCAAGCCGCAACTATGAACTGCTTAATATGAACGAGATACTTGATGATGTTGTAAGGCTGATGGATTCAAAAGGCAATATTAAGCTTAAGCTTGATCCTTCGCTGGATAAGGAGTTTGTTTTGGGAGATAAAGATGAAGTTAAACGCGCGCTTATCAATATCATAAAAAATGCGGTGCAGGCGATCGATGAAGTCGAAAGTGCCGGCTCAAAGGGAGCAGTAAATATTGAAGGCGTCAGAATGAACGGCTATTATTCAGTAAAAATAAAAGATAATGGTGTAGGAATGGATGACGATACCCAGCAAAAGCTGTTTGAACCGTATTTTTCAACTAAATCAAGCGGTATGGGGTTAGGACTCGTTATCACTAAAAAGATACTTGATGATATGAAAGCTGTTATAAATGTGCAAAGCAGCCGCTCTGCGGGCACTGAGGTTGTAATTAATTTCAAGATCTCAGATAAAACTGCTGCTGTAAAATTACTCAACAGTTAATTATGTTATATTTCGTAATAACAATACTTATATTTGTATAAGTTATTTTAATACGGAGGAGATATGAAAAAGCAACTTTACTTTGTTTTTTTGGTATTGTCAGTTTTATCCTTTACTTCCGGTTCATTCTCTCAGTTTACAGATTTCCAGTCACCTTTTACCGGGTCACTCAATTCCGGCGATATCGCTACCACGCCTTTCGGCCAGCAGGTTAACAGTCATGCATGGCTCTGTGGTGATTCATCAATGATCATGAAACTTTACTTTTACAGTATCCCGCCTGTTTTCAGAGTAGTTAAAGGAAATATACCCCCCGGCATTACATTTAACGCTGCATGTTCAATTGATTCCAACACAGCAATAATGGGCGGTACTGCCGGAGGCAGCTCAGTTGTTTACAAAACTACCAACGGCGGCCAGAACTGGACGCAGGTTTTTACACAGCCAAGCGGTTTTATAGTTGGCATCTGGTTCAAAACCGCAGTAACTGGTATAATGGTAGGGAATCCTGCCGGCGGAAGGTGGTCAATTTTCAGAACGACCAATGGCGGTGTTAACTGGGATTCAGCCGGGCATTATTTGCCGCAGGCAAACAGTGAATCAAGCTTCAGCAATGATATGTTTGCCAGGGGCGATACCTTGTGGTTAGGTACAAACAATTCACGCATATATGTTTCCACAAATTTTGGAATGAACTGGTCACCAAGAACTTTTGGTTCCGGTATCCAGAATATCAGGGCAGTAAACAACGATTTTAATAATAACGTTGGTTTTATAGGTGGTGATTCATTGCTAAATACATATTCATGGGGCAACACATGGAATGTAGAACAAAATATTCAGGGTACGGGCCCCATAACAAGTATTGTCGCTTCAAATCCCGGAGTTGATGCTTCATCGTGGCCTGTATTTTATTCAAAACAAAACAAACTGTATTACAGCTTCGGATGGTCTTTGTTCTATACAGCCTCAAGCGGCAATTTTACTTATCTCTTCAAGAACCGGCCGTTTACTCAGTACAACTATCATTTTGCGCCGATGTTGGGTCTGCTTAGCGGCGGCAGAGTGTGGATCTGTATCTGCGCCTGGGGCGGTATTAATACTGTAAATAATATTATTCCATCTGAATTTATTCTTCACCAGAATTATCCAAATCCGTTTAATCCTGTTACAAAAATAAGATTTGAAATTCCACCCGGCGAAAGTAATAATGTAGTTAAACTCGAGGTGTATGATTCCAAAGGTGAGCTTCTACAAACATTGATAAATGAAACGCTTGGCGCAGGCATTTATGAAAAAGAATTTGACGGGTCATCTTTTTCAAGCGGAGTATATTTCTATAAGATAACCTCAGGAATAATCACAATATCTAAGAAAATGCTGCTGGTAAAGTGATCAAAATAAAAAAGGCATCTCCGCCGGAGATGCCTTTTAAAAGATCTGCAATTTTGTTTCACCTTTTAAAGTACCAGTAATTATCATCCTCATAGAAGAATTCCATTCCGTAATGTTTCCTTATCAGGACTTTAAACACAATAAATTTTCCCGGAGCCTTTGTGATCTTTGGGTGTCTGCCAAAATCACTGCAAGTGCTTAATTCAAACAGGGTAGTTCTGGCTATCTTGCTTGGTTTATATTCTCCTACGTAAATTGTCTTTCTTTCCAGCATTTATAGTAATTTATATTACTTAAATATATACATACTAACTTGTAATGACAAGGAAAAATTAAGGAATATAACGGGTGTACGTTATACCGGTTTGAATTTATTCTGGTTACCACTGTAACCCCGATTATTAATGTAAAACACGGAGTAATCCATATTCTCAATTTAATATTTTCTCCTTACATGTACTTATTCTTAAATTGAAATTGCCATAATAAATGCGTAATTTTAAGGAATTATGCAAAAATTCTCGGGTTTTGTACCAATTATCGGGGCGCCTAATGCCGGCAAATCAACTCTGCTTAACTCAATACTTGAGCAGAATATTTCTATTGTTACCGCCAAACCGCAAACTACAAGGAACCGCATAACCGGTATCTATACAAAAGATAATATTCAGATCGTGTTTGTAGATACACCCGGTATCCTTGACCCTAAGTACAAACTGCAGCAATTCATGAGCAGAGAAATTGAAACAAGCGTTATTGAATCTGATATCATTATTCTTGTAATTGATATCAGTAAATACGATCGGGAAAATTTTGCTTCGCTGTACGGCAAATACAGCAAAGAATACAAAGAGCATAAGCTGTTTTGTGTTTTAAATAAAATAGACCTTGTAAGAAAAGAACAGGTGCTGATGGTCATAAAAGATATATCAGAAAATTTCAGGGTAGATGAAATTATTCCTGTTTCAGCATTCAAAAAATTCAATGTTGATGAACTGCTTAAAACGATAATCAAATACCTGCCTGAAGGCGGGTTCTATTTCGATTCTGATGTTGTAACCTCTCAGCCTGAAAAGTTCTTCGTTGCTGAAATTATCAGGCAGAATGTACTAAGGCAGTATAAAGATGAAATACCTTTTTCTGTTTATATTGATATCGATGAATTCAAAGAACGGGAGTCTGGTAAAGATTACATAAGAGCTTCCGTTATTGTTGAGCGTGATACGCAAAAAGCTATACTGATAGGTGAATCGGGTCTTAAGATAAAAAAGCTCGGTGAGCATTCCCGGAAATCAATTGAAGAATTTCTTGGAAGACCCGTGTTTCTTGAGCTTTTTGTTAAAGTGCGTAAGGACTGGAAAAATGATGATGAGTTCTTGAAAAAGAATTTTAACAAATTCGGAACTTCTGTAACATAATTAATACTTAATTGGAAACTGCTTTCAAAAATTACCGTGAACTTATAGATAAGAGACTGCACAGCTTTCTTGAAGAAGAAACTGAGCGTTCAAAGTACTGCAGGGAAAACAGCAAGTATCCATATACGCTGTTTGATCCGCTTAACTACATTATGTCAGGAGGCGGAAAAAGGGTCAGACCTATTCTTGTACTGCTTTCCTGCGAAGCGTTTGGCGGGCAGATAAACAATGCCATTGATGCGGCGATTGCCGTGGAAATTCTGCACAACTTTACCCTTGTTCACGATGATATTATGGATAATGCCAACACCCGGCGCGGAAAGGAAACTATACACCGCAAATGGGATGTTAATGCCGCTATTCTGGTTGGCGATGAGCTTATCGGACTTTCCTACCGCTCACTGCTTCGCGCCAAAACAGAGAACATTACCGGTGTGCTCAGAGCGTTCACAGACGGCGTAATTGAAGTCTGCGAAGGACAGGCGCTCGATAAAGAGTTTGAAGTAAGCGCGGATGTGGCAATTGATGATTACAAGATCATGATCAGGAAGAAGACCGCCGAGCTTCTGAGAACTTCATCAGTTATGGGAGCAATCATTGGCAACGCGGATGAAAACGGGATACGCTCAATAAGCAGCTATTCCGAAAATATCGGGCTCGCATTCCAGATACAGGATGACCTGCTTGATGTAATTGCCGATGAAGGTGAGTTCGGAAAAAAAATAGGCGGCGATATTCTTGAAAGGAAAAAAACATTCCTCTATCTCAAAGCTCTGGAAATTCTGGATGGAAAAAGGCGGGATGATTTTATGTTCCTCTACAATTCGCCAAACAGCAGCGAAGATAAAATAAAACAGATCGTAAAGTTATATAATGAGATTTGCGTTATAGGCTCAGCGAAGGATGAAATTGCCGCGTACACTGCAAAAGCGAATAAGAATCTTGAATGTATTAACAATAATTCAGCGAAAAAACTGCTTGAGAATTTTTCTGATATGCTGCTGAACCGGAGCTATTGATGGTAGAAAGAACTGTCACTATTGTAAATAAGGCTGGAATGCATACGCGCCCCGCATCAAACATTGTGAAAATTGCTTCTAAATACAGATCTGATTTCTATATAGTGAAAAACGGCTACAGCATTAATGGTAAAAGCATTATTGGCGTTATGACCCTCGCGGCGGAGCAGGGTTCCAAATTAACATTAAGGCTCGAAGGAGATGATGAAGTGAAAGCCGCCGACGAGCTTCAGAAATTTTTCGAAGAAGGCTTTGGAGAACTTTAAAAATTTTGGCTGCTAAACCTGAACAAATATACAAAGGTATTGCCGCATCGAAAGGGATTTCGATAGGGAAGCCTTTTGTCTATCGTGCAGAAGTTCCAAGTTATAAAGTTGATATCTCGCCTGCCACTGTAATCTCCCCGGAAGCCGAAATTGCCGATTATGAAAAAGCAGTATCCCAGTCAATTAAAGAACTCAATAAAATATTCAACCTTGCCAAAGAAAAGCTTGACGAAAAGAACCTCCAGATATTTGAAGCGCAGCTAAGTTTCCTTTGTGATGAATTCTTTCACTCAAAAGTGAAAGAAAGGATCAAATCTGAAAATAAACAGGCCTATGCTGTTTATAAAGAAGAAATTCAGACACTCGAAAACGCGATAGTTTCTTCTGCTGATGAATACATCCGTGAAAGAGTTAACGATATTGAAGATATGAAAAACAGGGTACTTCGTAACCTGTTAAAGGGCAGGCTGGTTTCCAAAATAACCGAAAACTCAATTGTAATAGCAAGGAACCTCACACCCGCTGACACTATTCTTTTCAGTAACAGGAACCTGCTTGGAATTGCCACCGATCTTGGCGGAATTAATTCACATGTTGCCTTAATTTCCCGCTCACTTAAAATTCCCGCAGTAGTTGGAATGCAGGATATTTCTGTTAGTATCACTGCAGAAGATACACTTATCATTGATGGTTATAAAGGGATTGTTGTCAAGAATCCATCAGATGCCACCATTGCTGCTTACAAAGTGCAGATCGAAAAGAACCTGCTGTTTGAGCGTAAGCTCGAAGAGCTTGAAAAACTACCCAGTGAAACCAAAGACGGTAAACACGTCAGGCTTTCTACTAATCTTGAATTCAATAATGAAGTAGATTATGTTGTTACTCACTTTGGGTGTGATGTAGGCCTGTACAGAACCGAACATTTGTTTATGGAGCTTGGCGATTTTCCATCAGAAGAAGAGCAGTACAGGCAGTATAAGTTTCTCGCAGATCATATTTATCCCAAAACCGTAACTATCAGAACTTTTGATATCGGGGGCGATAAAATTCTGCCGGATTCACAGAAGGAAGTTAATCCTTTTCTCGGGTGGCGAGGTATAAGGATATGCCTGGATAAAAAAGAGACATTCATGGCTCAGTTACGCGCGATCCTCAGGGCTTCATCAGGAGGCAATTTGAAGATCATGCTTCCGATGATATCAGGCATCGAAGAAGTAAAAAAAACCTACCAGTATCTCGATGAAGCAAAATCACAGCTTCGCTCACAGAATATCAGGTTTGATGAAAAAATAGAAGTTGGCGTTATGATCGAAGTTCCTTCGGCGGTAATTCTTGCTGATGAGCTTGCTGAAATGGTGGATTTCTTCAGCATTGGTACAAACGATCTTGTTCAGTACGCGCTTGCTGTTGATCGCGACAGCAGTCTTGTTTCTGATATGTACGAAAAATTCCATCCCGCAGTCTTACGCCTCATTAATTTGACGCTTAAAAGCGCAGCAAAGCACAACATACCCGTTAGCGTTTGCGGAGAAATGGCATCTGATCCGTACGCAAGTCTGCTGCTTATCGGTATGGGTGTTAATGAGCTCAGTGTTGTTTCAACCGCTTACCTGCAGATCAAACGCCTTGTCAGGCTGGTAAATTATCAAAAAGCCGGCGAAGTTGCTGAAAAAGTTCTGCATATGAGCACTATCAGCGAAGTTAAAAATTACATCGAAGAATGTTTTAATAAAAATATCGGAGAGCAGCTGTAAATGCTCTTTGCGCGCTTATAAAAAGGTAATAAGTTCATTATGATCACAAAAGCAGAAATAGAAATTCACGACAGCACCAACCTTTTTGATGTCACAAAAAAATTCCCGGGGCAGCTAAAGGAAGCTTATGAGATAGGAAGTAATATCAGCATATCGCTGGATGTTTCAGGGGTAAAAAATATAATAATTACAGGGCTCGGCGGTTCAGCTATTGGAGGCGACCTGCTGAGAAGTTACCTTCAATACGAGATCAATGTTCCTGTGCTGGTTAACAGGAATTATCACATCCCCGCTTACGCAGGAACCGGTACACTGGTAATATGTTCAAGCTATTCCGGCGATACCGAAGAAACTATCTCTGCCTATAACGATGCTAAAAGTAAGGGATGTAAAATTGCATGTATTTCATCAGGCGGCAAGTTAACCATAATGGCTGAAAATGACGGGAACTATGTTGTCAAAGTTCCCCGCGGCTATCAGCCCCGCTGCGCGCTCGCATTCTCGTTTATCACTATGCTGATGCTTTTTGTTAAGCTGAAATTGGTAGATGAAAGAAATGAGCAGATAAACAGGCTTATCGAACTGATGGAAACGAGATCAGCTGTTTATGCAGATTTTAATGCGGCATCAAATCCCGCTGTCAATATAGCAGAGCACCTGCACGGCAGGGTACCCGTCATTTACTCATCCAACGATCTGCTTGATGTGGTAAATCTCAGGTGGAGAGGGCAGTTTGCCGAAAACTCCAAAATGCTGGCCTTTGGCAATTACTTCCCTGAATTAAACCACAATGAAATAGTTGGGTGGCAGGAAAATTCAGAATTTTTGCGTAATTTTGCATTAATATATCTGCTCGATAGGGAAGATAACCCCCGAATCATAAAACGGCAGAAAATAACGAAAGAAATTCTTACTCCTTACCGCGGAATTGATATCGAAATTGAATCTGAAGGTACTTCAAAGCTTGAAAGGATTTTTGATCTTGTTTACCTTGGTGACTGGATAAGTATTTATCTGGCTGTATTGAATAAAACTGATCCGGCGCCAATTGAAAAAATTAATATCTTGAAAAATAAATTAATGGAGAGTTAGATCCGTGTGGATTGAATTGCTTATTACTGTTATTAAGATTGGACTCGTAATTAACGTGCTTCTCGTTTCAGTAGCTTACGCTGTTTACGCTGAAAGAAGAGTCTCTGCGTTTATGCAGAACCGCTACGGACCCAATAGGGTCGGGTACCAGGGGCTGCTGCAGTCCTTTGCTGATGTTATTAAACTTGTTTTCAAAGAGGATATCGTACCTACTAAGGCTAATAAACCCATACACACTCTTGCGCCAATGATATCTATCTTTGTTGCCTTAACCACAATCGCCGTGGTTCCTTTTGGTCACCAGATCGAGTTATTCGGCAGAATAATCACACTGCAGATCACTGACGTTAACGTAGGCGTTCTTTATATTCTGGCGTTAACTTCACTTGGCGTTTATGGTATTACCCTCAGCGGGTGGTCTTCAAACAGCAAATATTCACTCTTTGGAGGTATCCGTTCAAGCGCGCAGATGATAAGTTATGAGCTTTCTATGGGACTTTCAGTAGTCGGCATAGTTCTCATCACCGGCTCACTTAGTCTCCAGGAAATAGTGCTTCACCAGTATGGCTGGATGTGGAATATTGTACTGCAGCCGCTTGGCTTCATTATTTTTCTTGTCGCTTCATTTGCTGAAACAAACCGTACACCCTTCGATCTGCCCGAAGCTGAACCTGAGCTTGTTGGCGGTTACCATACGGAATACTCCAGCATGAAGTTCGCGTTATTCTTCCTTGCCGAGTACGCAAACATGATAATTGCGTCAACTGTCATCGCTACACTATACCTCGGCGGATGGCAAGTCCCGTATCTTCAGGCTATGGAACTTCCGCCAATGGTAACTGCAATAATACAGGTCCTTGCGTTCTGCGCTAAAGTTGCTTTCCTTGTATTCTTCTTCATCTGGGTGCGCTGGTCGCTTCCGCGCTTTAGGTATGACCAGTTGATGAACCTTGGATGGAAGGTAATGCTGCCGCTTTCGATCCTGAATATTATTGTAACTGCAATAGTAGTTTCTTTGTTAAAGTAAAAAAGTAATTAAATAACTAATTTTTTGCTAAAAATGAAAAGAATCGTAATTTTCGCCGTATTTGTGTTTTTATTGGGGTTTACCTCAAATTCATTTTCACAATATGATTTCGATCTTAACGACCTAGAAGGAAATAGTGTAAAGCTTTCTGAACTTAATAAAACCGGACCGGTTTTTGTGCAGTTCTGGGCTACTTGGTGTGTTCCCTGCAAAGAAGAAATGAAAGTATTAAATGAGCTTTGGGGCAAATACAAAGATTCAGGTTTTGTATTTGTTGCAGTAACAATTGATGACCAGAAATCTCTTAGCAAAGTTAAACCATACATAGAATCCAAAAGTTATAAATTCCCCGTACTTTTTGATACCGATAAAAATGTATTCTCCAGCTTTGGCGGCCAGGACCCGCCGTTCTCGGTTTTTATCGATAGGAACGGAAACATTTTCAAAACATATTCCGGCTATATGCAGGGAGATGACGCAAAACTTGATAAAGAAATTAAAGAAGCTTTAGCAATAGGGAAGAAGTAAACAATGCGAAGGAATTCGGGGGCAGTTTCACTATTTTTTGTGGTTCTATTTTTCGCTTCAATTACAGCTTACGCTCAACCCAAGCTGAATGTAAGAGTTTCAGCCTCAAACCTGCTGCGCTACGGCACAGGCGTTGAAAACAGCGTAACTGAAGATGTTAATAAAAAATATTTCGAAGAATTGCTCGATGCCAGGCTGTTCGTAAACGAGTTCATGGCGGGAGTTAGATATGAATACGATGACCCGATTGAATTCGGTAAATCGGTAAAAGGTATCTCACAGAGATTCCTTGAGTTCAAAAAAGATGATTTCACAGTCCGAGCGGGAAACTACTACGAAGTTTTCGCAAGCGGCTTAACGCTTAACTCATTCGAAAGCCGCCCAATCGGGTGGAATACAATGTTTGATGGCGGAAAAATTAACTATAAAAGTTCATTTGGTAAAAAGGGCAGTGTAAAATTTAACGGGACTATTGTTGCGGGCGGTATGGATTTTACCGATATTAACGATACCGCACGGACTGAAACCTACAGTATCCGCGCTGCTAATTTCAGCATTTCACCGGTAAAATATTTCTCTCTCGGCGGCTCATATCTCTACACCGAAGGCAAACTGCCTACCGGCACTTTAATTACCGATATTACCGCTGAAATTTTCGAGGGTAACTTCAGCGCCAATTATAAAGGATTCAACCTGCTGCTTTCTTACGCAAACAAGGTTACCATTAATCAGCCTAATGCCATCTTTACGCAGTCAAAAGCTCCGCGCGGCGATGGCGCGTATGGCTCGCTTTCTTATACCCGCGAGGGATTCGGAATAACATTGGATTACAAAAATTACCGTTTCAATGTTACCACCCCTGACCAAAGAAGCGCGACCGATCCGTTCAAATCATTACCGTTTCAGAATGCGCCTTCGGCGATAAAAGTGTATTCATCTACACTGCTTTCCAGATTTCCTCATAACGTTGATTTTAACGATGAAGTCGGCTGGCAGGTCGATGTATTCTATTCACCCACGCCAAAGCTCACGCTTAATGCGAATGCATCATTAACAAGCAGACATTATGATTATTTTGATGCTGATACTACCATATTAACAAGATATGAAAGGATTGACAGAAGCGCGTTTCTGCCTTCTGTAAAAAATGAGTTTTCACCGTATTGGGAACTTTACTTTGAGGCTGAATATTACGCAAACAAAGACCTCAAAACCAAACTCGGCGTTTCAAGAAAAACCAATATACTGTACAGTATTGTGAATCCCGCAGCAAGTGATATCATCAGGACATTTACCGTGCCGCTTGAAGTGCAGTACACATTCAAAAAAATATACGGCATAAAGGTTAACGCTGAATTCCAGCAGGCATACAACAGCCTTCGATCCGGAGAGCAGCACTTCTGGAGCCAGCTTACTACGCTAAGCGTTTCACGCTCGCCTAATATCATTGTTTCAGGTACTGCGGAATTCACCAATGATGAAGAAGATCCTTCGGGTAAAAAATACTGGATAAAAGGCGAAGTTGTTTACAAATTCACTTCCGCCAACACTGTGATACTTTCCTATGGCAGTGAGCGCGGCGGCATTCAGTGCTCCAGCGGTATCTGCCGCTATGTAAACCCGTTCAACGGGTTCAGGCTGACAATAATGAATAACTTTAATTAATAAGTTAAATGAAATATTTAAAAATATTCTTTTTTGTTATAGCGGCTATCCTAATTCATGGCTGTGAAAGCAACGATACATCAACAAATTCCGTTTACATTCCTCAGCCGGTAAATAAAAAAGTGCTTGTGGAATTCTTCACCAACGCAGGATGTAATCCCTGCATAGCTGCTCACGGCTATCTTGATGAGATCAATCTCAATGCCGGGGCTACTATCAATGATACCAGCGTTATTATTTTAAGCTATCATACCAAGTATCCGTATATACTGGATTCCTTATACAGAGCCAATATAACGCAGAACCAGGGCCGCTGTGATTATTACGGTGTTAACAATACACCCCAAGGAAGGCTGAACGGTATCAGCATGGGACAGTATTCTTCCTCTAACTGGAGCGCGCAGATAAATGCTGAATTCAAACAGACTAATTATCTCAATATCACGCTTTCCAATACATATGATATCACCCTTGATACAGGCACTGTGACAGCTAACATAGAACTCGTTAACGCGCTGCCTTCAGCAAACAATGTTATACACATGGTGATAATGGAAAATAATGTTATCTATCCAACAGCGCCAAACGGTATCACACAGCCCGATGATGTTATGCGTTATATGATAACGGGCACCGATGGACAGGCAATTTCAGTTGGCGCATCAAACACCGTTTCAATGAATTATGGTCTTAATCCAAAGTGGGTACCGGGTGAGTGTTATATAGTTGTGTTCATTCAGAACCCCGATACTAAACAGATCTTCGGTGTTGAACGCATCAAGGTTAGCATGTAGTTTTTATCTGCAAAATTATTACACAGGAGCTGTCTCAAAAGTACATTGTCATTCCTGCGAAAGCAGGGATCTTGAAAAATTTTGATGCAAAATTTTTCACTTTCAATACTTTTCAGACAGCCCCTTTTTTGTACCTAACCCTGATTTCTATACCAATCACGGTATAATTTTGAACTTATTTCATTGATACTTCTAGCTATAAAAGTGATTGATATTCAAAAATAATCAGTTACATTTGATGTAATCAAATCTGAAAACTATGAAGCAGGCGGGATACATTCTTATCATTGTGAGTATTATGCTTCTATCATGTACATCCTTCGCCCAGGGAAACCGGAAGATGTACGGGATCACTATCGACGGCATAAATAATATCAACAGCATCGTTACTGCCATCAGCAGTCACAGGTACAGAATGACAACACGTATAGTATTTGATGAATGGGTGGCGGCATCAGCTTATTCTTCGGCTGTCAATAAACTTGATAGCGTTACTGTGATCATGGGTGAACTGCTCGACAGCTACTATGTGAAAGATTATACAGTCCACCAGTACAAGCTGCGCACTGATGAGTATTTGAATGCGCTTGGAAGTAAGGTTGATATTTGGGAAATTGGAAATGAAGTGAATGGGGAATGGCTTGGCCCCGCGGATTCAGTAAAAGCAAAAATTAATTACGCCTACGATAAAGCGAAGTCAATGCAATACCGCACCGCTCTGACCCTTTACTATAACAAAAATTGCTGGGAAAATCCGCAGAATGAAATGTTCCGCTGGGTTAACAGCCATATTTCAAATGATATGAAACAGGGACTCGACTTCGTCTTTGTTTCCTATTACGAAGATGATTGTAATAACCTGCAGCCGAACTGGCAGGTTGTATTTGATAGCCTTCACGTATTATTCCCGAATTCAAATCTCGGAATAGGGGAGTGCGGTACAAACATTGCCGGACGCAAAGAGGAGTATATCAACCGCTATTACAATATGTACATTACTACTCCGCGTTATATCGGGGGATATTTCTGGTGGTACTACAGGCAGGATTGCGTGCCATGGACAACCAAACCGCTGTGGGGAGTCTTAGACTACGCGGTCAGATCATCCGCGCTGTTCTACAATCTGGATGAGCACGAACTCATCAAGGATGGCGACGGATATTGACGCAATGAGTAATGGGTAATTAGTAATGAGTAATGGTTAATTAGTAATTAGTAATGAGGTGTGAGTTGGAACACACTATCATTTACATTTTGAGGCCTTAGGGTGAGAATCACAAATCGTGTCGTGCTGAGCGCCTGACTGCCCCCGCATTGAGTCGAAGCACATAAATTCCAACCCTTCGACTCCGATCAGGGCGACATAATTTCTTTAACTAATACTCTCAGAAAATTAATTAAAATAGAAAAACACTACTCCGCCAACTGTAAATAATGATCCCTGATCTCAATCAACTTCTCAATAACAGGTTCCATTTCCTTTATCGCCATCAACTCCATACGGAATTTTGAAATATTAGGCAGACCCTTAAGATACCCTGAATAAAACTTCCTTATCTCAAGTACACCATACGTTTCACCTTTTGCTTCGCAATTCAGCTTCAGATGCTGAATACAAATATCTATCTTCTCTTCAATACCGGGTTCTGTAAAACTGCCGGTAGTTATATATTCCTTAGCTTGCCTGAATATCCACTGGTTATGTATCGCTCCCTGGCCTATCATCACAGCATCAGGTTCGTATGTATCAAAAGCGAACTTCACATCCTCCGGTGATTTTACGTTACCGTTAAGTATTATTGGAATAGTGACCCCCGCATCTTTGATGCGTTTCACCCAGCTCCAGTCAGCATCGCCTTTGTTCCCTTGATTCCGCAGCCTGCAATGAACCGTCAGCGCCTTTATGCCTATTGCCTCCATAATTTTAGCGACTTCCACTATTACTATCGAATTCTCATCCCACCCCAGGCGCGTTTTTAGGGTAACAGGCAGAGTTGTGTTGGTCATAACTGATTCAGCAATGCGCTGCATCTTGGGTAAGTCCCTCAATAAACCTGCGCCCGCTCCGCGCATAGCAACATCCTTCACCCAGCAGCCGCAGTTAATATCAATGAAATCGGGATTAGCCGTCTCCGTTATCCTGGCGGATTCCGCCATTGATTCTTCGTTGCCTCCGTATATCTGTATAGCAAGCGGGCGCTCTTCCTCATAAAAGAACAGCTTTTCCCGCGCTTTGCGTGCGTCGCGTATAAGCCCCTCGGAGCTTATGAATTCAGTATATAACACATCCGCGCCAAGCTTCTTGCATATCATGCGGAAAGGAGGCTCCGTAACATCCTCCATCGGCGCTAAAACTATCTTATTTTTAAAATTTGGTAACATAGAATGCAAAAATAAGGATAAATGAAAGAAGGTTAAAGTCGAATAAATAATTGAGGTAATGAGGTAATTAGTTAGATTTTGCTTTTCGTGGAGTGCATTGACTGAGTCAATGCATGCATCAACATAGTTGATGCACTCCAACGAGAAGAAACTGAAATTAGAAAAGTAAATGGATTCAATTAGTGGCGTAAGATCTCTCGAATTAACTATGGAATTTCATATCTCTTTGTTTATTTGTTCCTATAATCAACAGTTGAAAGACCTTATATAAATAACTAAAAACTGAAATATATCTTTGTATTCAGTGCCAATAGACCCGTATAACGCGCTTTATCAAGCGCAAGCGGAGTGTTCCCTTTGGTTGATGTATTCCCAAAGTATGAATATTCAATCTCTGTGAACGCATTCATATCCTGAAACACTGAGTATGATACACCCGCGCCGATCTTAAATCCCGGCAGCCATGTTTTCTTATTGTATGATGCTAGTATCTCGCTCCCCAGGTACTGATTGTAATAGCTGTATTCATCGGAGTAATATTCCCTTACACGCTCTGTTGATTCACTCACATACTGAAATCCGCCGCCCGCTTTTATGTAAAAGGGTGAGTTGATCCTGCCCCCGGGGAAGAATTTTAAGTTCACAAGCAGGGGAATAGCGAACAAGGTTGAATTATCATTTTTTTCCATGAAAAATTCATTACCTATGTAACCGGAATTGAATTCAGGATCAGGTGCGCCGCGCAAATGCCAGATGAAAGATGATTCAAGCTCAACAGCAAGCTTCTCGGTTACATACATACCGGCATTCACATCAAGCTGAATAGGTGAGTACATTAAGTATGAATCATCATTGCCGTATGAATCATACCCGTAGGAATTGTAATAACCGTAGTCATCGTAATAGTTCGGTGAGTAATTCAGCCTGATCGAATACACCTTGCCGAATTCACCACCCAGGAAAGATGACAGCGAGGTACCGAATCCCATATAATACTTACCGGAATTACCTGTAGTTCTATGCTGAGCCGATGTGCTGAACTGGATTGCTAATACTGTGAACAGAATTATTATATAATTTCTCATTGGAATGATATTATATATTATCGACTGATATAATAATACTAAATTATTCTTTTGAATTAAATGAATATTGTTACTTGAAATTATCGGTTTATAGAATTGGTAATTTCAATCTTCTGTCATTCCTGCGAAGGCAGGAATCTTATTCTAATTAATTGCGATTATTCAGATTCCCTACATCCCAACCGTATTACTGGAATGCCTGTATTTATCCTTCAGCAGCCGCAGGCTCAGCACAGTAGCGCCCATCATAACAATTCCCCCCGTTAAAAACGGGGCAGCGAAGCTGATGTAATGATAAACCAGCCCGCCCCAGCTCGGTCCAATAAACCTCGCAAACGATGCCAGCGATTGAGTGAGACCCAATATGCCGCCCTGTTCATCCCTGTCACTGAATTTAGAGATCAAACCAAGGCCAATACTGAGTAACAGACCGTTGCCAAAGCTCATAAAAAATATGCTAACCAGCAGCAATGCCAGCATGTGATTTGAAAATGGTATCGTCCCAAGCCCAACACCCATTATCACGCACCCGGCTATGAATACTTTCCGTTCATCAAATATTTTGAGAATAGGGCGTATTAATACTCCTTGAGTTATTGCGCCAACAAGTCCGCTAAAAGCGAACAGGTAGCTTACCTGTTCAATATCAAAGCTGAAACCATCCTTGCTTTCAGCGTACAACTGGAATGTTGAGAAAATATTTGAAATTGAAAACACTATTATGAAATAAAGCATTATCAAAAATCCAACATGCGGATGTTTCAAAGCGGAAGCAAGTTTTCGCCAGCCGCTTTTCAGATTAAAACCGCCCATCGTCTTATTGCCACGAAGCTCTTTTGGCAACGATTCAGTTACAAAGAAAAATGTCAGAAGTAAAGCCAGGAAAGAAAGTCCCGCGGAAAAATAAGTAGGGAAGTCATACCCGAAGCGTTTTGCCATTATACCGCCTATAAAGGGTCCGAAAACAAATCCCAAGCCAAAGGCTGCGCCAATCAGACCCATACCTTTGGAACGGTCCTTAGGCGGCGTTACATCGCTTATGTACGCCATAGCCGCTCCTATGTTAGCGGAAAAGAATCCCGCCAGCGCGCGTGATATTAAAAGCAGCGGTATTGATTTTAGCACGCCGCCCAATACAAGCCCGGTAATTATATATGAAAATACATTCCCGCTTAAACCGAAAATAAGTATTGGCTTCCTGCCGTAAATATCTGATAGCCTGCCCCATAACGGGTTGAAAATGAATTGCATCAGTGAAAATATTCCCACAGTCAGCCCTATCAGCGTTTCATTCATAGCCAGCTCATTCTGCGCGAATGTTGGCAGTATCGGTATCAATATCCCGAATCCAAGCAGATCAATGAATACCGTTAAAAAAATGATCCAGATGCGTCTATCCAAGTTTTATAATCCTGAGCGTGAGCTCAAATTCTACTAATAATTTCATAAAAAAAACGTGCCTGATATACCGTAGTCGAACCACTGTCAAAGCCAGTCCTGCGGCTTTCAGGGTTCGCTCAATGTGGTGACTACCTGTAGTCGAGCCCTTTTAGGTCTCGCTGCTTTGAGACGTGCCAGCGGCACGTCTGTACAGGATTTGTTAGTGATGTTTTATCGTGCATAGCGCCTGACTGCCCCCGCAGTGAGTCGAAGCACTTTAAATCTTAGAATAATACATTTTGCGAGGAGCGAAAGCGACGAAGCAATCTCAAAATGACACCACTAAAAGCAACTATCAAGTCAAACTAACTTAGTAGTGAGTTTCTACCTCAAAACCTGCTTTTCTTCCTCTTATCTTCGCCCCATAACAATTTGCCTGTTAATACCTTAAAATAATTGCTGTCCAGTCCCTTAGCGATCTTTATCTTATAAGGTGCCTTCTTTATTTCAACAATCGCCGGACTCCTAAGCTTCATAATACTGTTCCCGTCACTAACAACATTTACCTGCACTTTGGAATTTATCTTAACCTTAAATACCCCGTTATCGGGTAGAATTACAGGTCTTGCGGTCAATGTATGCGGAGAAAGAGGGGAAAGTATAAAAACTTCGGTCTTTGGAAATACAATAGGTCCCCCCGCTGAAAGCGAATAACCGGTTGAGCCGGTTGGAGTTGAAATTATCATTCCATCAGCGTGATAACGGTTTACAAGCTGGTTATTGAAGTAAACACCTATTTCAATTGTCTTAACGATCTCACTTTGATTAATAACCATTTCATTCATGCCAAAAATGGTTCTGGGTGATTTACTTCCGTTAGTATAAGCCTTAGCTTCAAGAACAGTCCGCTCATCAATTTTATACTCACCCTTAACAACCTTTTTCACAAACCCAAGGATCTCACGGGTTCTGGTTTCCGCAAGAAAGCCAAGCTTACCAAGGTTAACGCCTATTATTGGAATATTCCGGCTGCCAACAAGCTTTGCCGTGGCTAAGAATGTACCGTCACCGCCGATAGATATCATGAAATCACACCGTTTTACCAGTTCCTTTTCATCGGCAATATAGGTTTGTTTAAGCCTGTCTTTAAATCTTTTTCTAATCTGCGATGCAATTTCTTTATCGCAAATGTAATCTATGCCTGCTGTATCAAGACCTTTTACCAGCCTGTGAACTATTGGCGCGAGCTCTGCTTTGTTGTTATTTCCTCTTATCCCGAAGATCATTTTTCAGCGTCTGTGTTTTTAGGCTCTTCTTCACTCTTTGCGCTTTCCTCAACTTTAGCCGGTTCATCAGCCTTTTTGGATTCATCTATGTAGTTAAGTTTTAATTGACCCAATGTGTTCTCAAGGAATTTGGCTTCATATTCTGAAAGCTGCCCCTTTGTTTTTTCCTTAAGCATATCCATTATATCGATCGAAAACTGCGCCTGAGTCAGGTCACGCTCGGTTTTATCTGTCATGGGATTTTTTATCTTTCCCATTGCCATCATTGCGGACATTTCAAATGAACCCACAAGATACATAAATAACTGCGTATTTTTTTCTTTATTATCCATATCTTAAATGCTTCTAATTAATTGGTTTAGGTTTATTTACTAAATATAGCTTTGAATACTTTGTCATAACATGAATTGATGAAAGAGTGCATAATACCAGACCCATGTAGCCATCCAGAATTCCCAATTTCAAAAAATACATTTTAAAGAATGTAAATGCAGGTCTAAAAATTATATCAAAAAATCCCGCCTTTTTACCCTTAGCCCTCAGTTCTTCCGCGCTGAGTGTCGTGTATTTGTTCAGTTTGTAAATATAGTGTTCAAAATCTCTGTCTGTATAATGCAGTATTTCATTCTGCAGTCTGCCGGTTGTTCCGTTGTAAACGGCCTTTTCATGTACTAGGGAATCGTTGAACCTAATTCCGGTTGATTTCTTAAACAACCTTAATGTATAATCAGGATACCAGCCGCAATGTTTGATGAATTTATTGATGAAAAAGCTCTTCCTGTTGATCCGGTAAGCATCACTTGATGAGGAACTGTTAATAATTCCTTTAACTTCATCCCTTAACTCAGGCGTTATCCTCTCATCAGCATCTAGCCAAACAATCCAGTCACCCGAAGTCTGATCAATTCCAATATTCCGCTTCTCGCCGTATGGCAGATTATCCACTATTTGAATTTTTTGTGTGAACTCTCCCGAGATCTTTACAGTATCATCTGTGCTTTTTGAATCAACCACAATGATCTCATCACACCACTCCAGCGAACTAAGGCAATCTGCTATATTACCAGCTTCATTGTATGTAATTACTATTGCGCTTATCTTAGCCATCGGTTCCGGTATCTCCTTTAGCTTTGAACTTTATCGCTAAGAAAGCGAGTGCGAGATTAAACCAGAATATTGCCGCAAACTCCGCATCGCCGAAGTTCCATTCCGTTAACCCTGCAATTTGCAGGGCGATCATCGATGTAATTGATATTAATGCGAGTATGTTCAAAAATTCAAACTCCCGGGTCGCTAACCATGCCTTAACCTGCCCGGTGAAAATATAGATCATCAAAACCAGCCATGCGGCGAAGCCAAGCACTCCGAAATTTACGAGGATCTGGAATATATTACTGTGCATGTGTGATCCTTCACCGTGGTATTGGGGTGTTTTGTACATTCTGTATATCACATTGTTATCAACATCGCCAACGCCAAGCAGAATATTATCATTAATTATTTTAAGGGAAGTTTCCCACATCACAAATCTTGAGTGATTACTGGGATGGCTCAGATCAGCAATGCTCAATGCACGTTCTTTTAACGGCGCGGGCGCAATCAACAAAAACACCAGTGCCAGCGCGACCAATCCCCCAAGGAAATATCTGTTCTTCAATAAGCCCGTCACTATCAATGCCGCAAACAATGCCAGCATTGCATTGCGCGCATTAGTGAGGTAAAATGTGATCAGAACAGGCAGTGTTAAGAGTGCGAGATATAATTTGTTCATCAGGTAATTTTTCTTTACCAGGAAGAAGGGGATAATGATAAGCAGTATCACCATCTTGATCTCCCCGTTGGTGACGGGATAGCCGTAATACTCCAGCCTGTATTCGCTCAGCGGTTTTGTGGGATTCGGAATGTACTCAAATGCGAACCTGATTATCTCAACAGTAGATATAAGTGCAGTAAAAGCTATCAGCACTATCAGAAGGCGCTTTAAGTGTGTTGTGTTTTTTATGAATAATATTGAAACAAAAAATACAATGTATAACGAGATCTTCCTGTAGATATGGTCAAACGAATCAGCGGGATTGCCGCAAACCGCAGATGATATCACCTGCACAAGTATGAACGCTCCGAACAAATAAAGCAGATTGCGGTCTATTGTAAGCTTCTCAGCAGAATAAAATAACTTAAATACTGTTAACAAAATCAATCCGCCTATGCCAATAGAAGAAGTCGCAATTGAAAATTGCGAAGTAAATGCTGCGAGTCCTAAAAATACATATATCAGGATATCAGCGTACTTATTTATATTTTCTTTTATTGCAGAAATATCGCTTCTCCTAAATTTTACCCTGAAGTTTAAGCAGTTTTAAGTGCGATAAAAAACTTACCATTGAGTAACAAAAACTTATGAAAAATCCGCCTGTGCCGTCTTTGTAACCTTTCCTTGAAATATACACTCTCAAAAACGCTGAAAGCGCGTGCGTAAACACTCCCGCCTTTGATATTTGCTTATTGTTTATAAGCTTTTCTCTGGCTTCAAGTGTGCTGTACAGATTTATCTTATCCATCATGTGTGTCATATCACGGAATGAATAATGGATAAAATCATTTTTCAGCTCTTCAACCGAACCACTTACTTCAACGCCTTCGTGAATGATCCTTGGTGTTATTGAAGCATGCTGTTTGTTAAACAGCCTTATATGTTTATCGGGGTACACCCCTGAGTATTTAAGCCATTGCCCGAAGTAATAATTGCGCCTGTTAAGCCTGTAGCCGTAAACGCCTTCGGCAGGGGAGAGGGATAGTATTTCTTCCTGCAATTGCGGAGTAATTCTCTCATCAGCATCAAGAAAAAGTATCCAGTCATTTGAACATTTTTCAAATGACATTGCCCGCTTTTCGCTGAATACATCGGAATCAGTTGAGAATATTTTGTCTGTAAACTCAGATGCAATTATAGGGGTGTTATCTGTGCTGTTTGAATCGATAATTACAATTTCATCCGCCCATTTTAACGTCTCAAGGCATTCCCTGATATTCAACTCTTCATTCTTAGTTATTACTACCGCCGATATTTTCAAAACTTTGTTTTTGATTTAGTTTTTTTGCATTTGATTTTCTAACGGCCTCATTAAAAATGACGTTAAGAAATTATTCGAGCAAGCGTAAGCAGGAAAATCTGTTTGAGTCACGCAAATCGCACCTTTGGTGCGTATCAAAGCGGGACGAGTTATTTTCCTGCAGCGAAGCGAGAATAATTTTAGTCATTTTTAATAAGCCTTGACTTTTTTGGTTCTTTTTGTGTCAAGACAAAAAGAACATAATCCTTTTTCATTAAAGATAGAAAGACACTACCAGGAATTTGTGCTGTATAAAATAAATTTATAATGTAAAAACTCTGCAGCAGAATAACTTTACCCAAACTGCATTTCATAAAGCTTTTTGTAAATGCTCTTTTCATCCTTAAGCAGATCTGTGTGTGTGCCTACGCTCGCAATTTTTCCCTGGTCAACAACAACTATCCTGTCTGCATCTTTAATTGTGGAAAGCCTGTGCGCAATTACAATTGATGTGCGGTTCAGCATCAGCCTTTCAATTGCTTCCTGTATCAGGTGCTCTGATTCCGTATCCAGCGATGATGTTGCCTCATCAAGTATCATTATCGGCGCGTTCTTAAGTAATGCCCTGGCTATCGCAATACGCTGCTTCTGTCCGCCCGATAGCCGCAAACCGCGTTCGCCAATAATTGTATCATATCCTTTTTCTGTGTTAACAATGAAGTCATGCGCGTTGGCGTTTCTTGCGGCGCTTATTATATCCTCTTCGGGAATGTGCTCCTGACCGTAGGCAATGTTATTGCGTATAGTATCGTTAAACAGAATTATTTCCTGGGTAACAATGCCAAACAGGTTGCGGAGTGAGCTTATCTTAATATCTTTTATATCAACGCCATCAATAAAAATTCCGCCGCCTGTTGCGTCATAAAAGCGGGGGAGGAGATCTACCATTGTCGATTTTCCCGCGCCGCTTAAACCAACTATCGCGATATTTTCATTCTTTGATATTTTAAAATTGATGCCTTCAAGTATCATCCTGTCAGCGGTATTGTATGTAAAACTTACATTTCTGAATTCAATATCACTTTCAAAGCTCCGCTTATCAACTGCGCCCGGTCTGTCTTCTATATCCGGCTTCGCGTCAATTATTTCAAATATCCTGTTTGCTGAGGCGTATGATTCCTGTATGCGGTTTGAAACTGAACTGAAATCCTTAATGGGTGACATCAGCTGGAAAATTATCAGCAGGAACCCGATAAACTCCTCAGGCGCAAGTGAATTGCCTGCAAAAATTTCTTTGCCCGCATACCATATTATGAATACACCAAGCGCTACGCTTACAATCTCAGTTAATGGACGTGTCATATCGTTATAAACTGCGCTTTTCATTAGGGAGCGGAAGTAATCCTTCAGCTTGAACTCAAACCGTTTCTTTTCGAATTCCTCCATACCAAAAGCGCGGATTATTTTTCCGCCGTAGATATTCTCCGAAATAACCGAAGTGAATTCCCCAAGCTTTTCCTGCACGCGGATGCTGTACTTTTTCAGCTTCTTGCCAAGGAAAATTATCAGCAGCACACTCAGCGGAACCGTGATCATAGAAATCAGCGTAAGTTTCCAGCTTATCAAAAATGCCATTGTAAGAAAAGTGACAATCAGAACCGGCTGTTTGATAAGATCAGTAAATGTAACTGAAACTGTATTCTGTATAGTATTAACATCAGTTATAAACCTGGAAACGATATCACCTGAGCGTCTTTCGTTGAAGTATTTGAGTGAAAGGGAATTGAACTTCTCAAACATCCTGCGCCTTAGATCGGTTATCAGCGATTTTTCAACATACTGGGTTAATATGCCTTGTAAAAACGCGAAAATGTTCTTAAGTAGATATGCTGAAAACAGTAATATACACACCTTAACCAGCGCGCTGTATTTATCACCCCCTGAAAATATATAGCTGTCAACTGATTGCCTTATTGAATCAAAAAAATTCTTCGAAGGAAGCACGGATAGATCTGTGGGATTACCGGTAAAAAGCGTTTTAAGCAGGGGAATAGAAAGATAAATCGAAGCCGCATTACAGGCGGAATAGATCATTATCAATACAAACGATAAAACAAGCAAATGCCTGTAGGGTCTTAACAGCTTAACTAACTTGAAGTATTCTTTCATTAAAAATGTTTGGTTTACTGCTCTGAAGGGGCTCCTTCGGAGCAAAAATACTCTAAATTCCCCTTATAATAAATGGTATTAAATAGATAACATATTTCAAGAATTTAAATACTCATATGCTCCTCTTCGCGAAAGTAGGATTTGTGTATGCATTAATGTGCCTTTCGTGGAGTGCATCCCTGTCTGCTTTTGCAGAAACTGTGCCTGCCTGCCGCAGGCATGGTTGATGCATGCATTGACACAGTCAATGCACTCCAACGAGAATCTGCTTTTTGCAGTCGGGAAAGTATCCATAACTCATGTCGTGCTGAGCGGAGTCGAAGCACAAGTATTTACCGCCGTTGTTGGTGTTTAGCGAAGCGTCACCAACAACAAGTAAAGATTGGACTTAAGAAACATTCTTAAACCTGCCAGTTTTGCTTCTGTAGTCGAGCCCTTTCAGGGCTAGTAACGATAAAACATTCTTAGACCTGCCAGGTTTTGCTTTTGTAGTCGAGCCCTTTCAGGGCTCGTAACGATAAAACATTCTTAGACCTGCCAGGTTTTGCTTCTGTAGTCGAGCCCTTTCAGGGCTAGTAACGATAAAACATTCTTAAACCCGCCAGGTTTTGCTTTTGTAGTCGAGCCACTGTCAAAGCCAGTCCTGCGGCTTTCAGGGCTCATAACGATAAAACATTCTTAAACCCGCCAGGTTTTGCTTCTGTAGTCGAGCCCTTTCAGGGCTCGTAACTGATTAAACAATTCTTGAAGTGCAATCCCATGAAGCTGCAAAACTATCTTTGAATGTGCTTCGACCACAAGTATAACTAATATAACTCTGCAATTATAACTTATTTGCTTTTTTATAAAAAAATAAAGATATTGAACTACTAATTAACTATTTTTAAATTAACCGTCATACAATGAAAACAAAAATACGTTTTGCTGCAGGAGTTTTCGTATTATTCTTCATCTTTACTTCCGCTCTGTATTCATATCCAAAGTTTGCGGCTTATACAGGTGAAAAATGCCAGAGCTGCCATGTTAATCCTACAGGCGGGGGAATGAGGAACCTATACGGCGTGAAATACGGCAAAGATAACCTGTATTTCAAGTTTTGGGAAAAGGCCAACAAAACCACTGAGATCGATCCACAGCTTACAAAAAGTATTTCAATGGGCTCAGATATGAGAATGATATTCATTGATGACCAGACCGGCGAAGGCAATCCCAATTTCAGTACATTCTTCCAGATGCAGGGTGACTTGTACGTAAACGCGCAGCTGAATAAGTACATCAATTTAATGGTTGCCCCCGGATTGTATATCCCGAACACATATGGTCCCAATCCGCTGCCAACCAAATACGAAGTTTATGGTATGGTCTCAAATCTCCCTGCGGGCTTATATTTCAAAGCCGGCAGATTTATCCCCAACTTCGGCGTTAAGATCGCTGAACACAGAGCATACAACAGGATATTTAATGATATGTACACTCCTTATGCCAGCGATGCAGGAATAGAAGTTGGTATCTCTCCAAGCTTCTTTACACTTACTGCGGGATTCTCGAACGGTTCTAGTGTAAACATCAATAACCAGCGTAACAACAGCTTCGATTTCGATAACCAGAAACAGGTTACTGTTTCAGGTGATTTCCGCTGGGCAAGTAAAAAGACTAAATATACATTCGGCATCGGCGGTTCATTCTTGAGCAATCCGTTCAAATATGATCCCACAAACAATATTAACGCTTTGCGCCAGATGGCTGCCGGATTTTTATCTATCGGACTCTTTGAAAGAGTAGCTATAATCGGTGAAATAGCGTACAACAGGCTTGATATCCGTGATTCACTCGCCACACGTTCTGATCTGCGTACGATCTTCGGTGAAATAAATATCCGCATTTCAAAGGGTCTCGAACTAAAAGCGCAGTACGAAAACTATGATAACGCGCTTGGCATAAAAAATAATCCAACTGAGCGCCAGCGTTACAGCTTTGGCGCGGTATTCTATCCGCTCACCGGACTTGAAATTGAAAGCATTTTTCGCTTAGTGCGTAATGGTAAGGGTGACCCTGAACCAACCAACGCCACAGATTTTAAAGATGATGAATTCCAAACAATGTTTAAGTTCTATTTCTAAAATATAAGTTTGTTTCTTTTTATCAAAGACACGCCCTCAAAAGCGTGTCTTTGCTTTTTGAATAATCTGTAATACTCTGTACTATATAGAACTGTTTGCACTTAATAAATGTTATCTATATATCAAACGATAGAATATTTCAACTACACTATTTACTGAATCATACTGTCTAACCTATGCCTAAAATAATCGCTGCCGCAACCGCTGATGCGCCGTACAAGATCCCACAGGAAGAGATCAAGAATTTTATTTTTAATTTGTTTTCCGGTACAGGGGTCGATATCAACAGGCTTATCAGTGTGTTCGATAATTCCGGAATATCTTCAAGGCATATTTCAGTTGAGCCTGAATGGCTATCAAAAGAGCATACTTTCAAAGAGCGCAGCGAAATTTTCAGCCGCGTTGCTTTTGATATGGCCAAAAAGGCAGTAACTGATTGCCTTGAACGCGCGAACACCCGCCCAAATGAAATTGATAGTATCATTTACGTGACAAGTACAGGCGTTATGACGCCGACTCTTGATGCGAAGCTTTTTAATGAGCTGGGATTTAATCCCCATATAAAACGGCTCCCGTTGTGGGGATTAGGCTGCGCCGGAGGAGCGGCGGCAATCAGCCGCGCTATGGATCTAACCAAAGCTTATCCGAATGAAAAAGTTCTGGTAATTGCCGTTGAGCTTTGCAGCCTCACTTTCCAGAAGGATGATCTCTCAAAAAGCAATGTCGTTGCCTCCTCGCTCTTCGGCGATGGCTGCGCTTGTGTGCTCATTGGCGGTGATGAGTCAATGCCTGCGGCAGGGATTGCACCTGTTCTGCTTGGTTCACTTTCCACAATCTACGATAACTCACTTGATGTAATGGGCTGGGAAATTGTTGAATCCGGTTTCAGTGTAATCTTCAGCAGAGATATCCCGCAAATTGTAAAAGAAAATGTTAAACCAAACATCACTGAACTTCTCACAAAGCATGATCTGAAGATAGAAGGTATTCAACATTACATAACGCACCCCGGCGGCATGAAAGTCATAAGCGCCTATGAAGAATCACTTGGCCTAAACAGCGGTACTTTAGATCTCCCGCGCAAAGTTTTGCGCGATCACGGTAACATGTCCAGCGCAAGCGTTATTTATGTGCTAAATGAATTTCTGCAGGCCGGAAAATATAAAACAGGGGAGTTTGGCATGATATCTTCACTCGGTCCCGGTTTCAGTTCTGAATTATGTTTATTCAAAATTTCCTGATGCTATTCTATATATTAACAGGATTCGTAATTCTACAGAGACTTGTTGAGCTTGTCATCGCTAAACGCAATGAAAGGGTTAGTCTGAAAGCCGGTGGAAAGGAATACGACCGAAAAGGGTATTCAGTAATTGTAATCATGCATGTGTTCTTTTTCATTTCATTGATAGCCGAGTATTTGTATTTTGAAAGAACGCTAAACAAATACTGGATAGTTTTCCTTGTGCTTTTCATCGCAGCGCAGGCGCTGCGCTACTGGGCTATTATATCACTTGGCTCCCAATGGAATACGCGCATTATAATAGTGCCGGGTTTAAAACTCGTTAAGCATGGACCCTTTAAATACTTCAGGCATCCTAACTATATGGCTGTCATAACTGAGCTTGCTGTTTTGCCCTTAATTTTTTCATGCTTTTACACAGCTGTAATATTTTCAACGTTAAATTTGCTTCTGCTTAAGAGAAGAATTGAAATTGAAGAAAAAGCTCTCGATAATTTAATTAATGAATAAATAAAATAGTAATGGATATAAAATTCGGACACATCGAGATCTTTGTTAAAGATCCAATAGCTTCAAAAGATTTCTACATAAATGTTCTTGGCTTTGAGCTCGAAACAATTCAGGCAGAAAAATTCATCTGGCTTAAGCATGCTGAAAGTCTCATCTTGCTCAGGCCGGGCAAAGAAAATGAACCTTCGCCCAACTATCAATCCGCACGTACCGGATTCGTGCTCTATACAAATGACCTAGATAAAACAGGGGCAGAGCTTCTTAACAGGGGATTAATGTTCAAAGGAACTGATGGCTCAGATAGATGCCTTACATTCCAGGACCCTGACGGCAATTGGTTCCAATTGGTAAACCCAAAAGAACACTAATATATAATGCAAATGCACCACTAATAATTAAATTGATTTTAATTTACTGCTTTGCAATTATTGTAATTGTTGTATAGTTTTCACTATATTTACAGTAATTATTTTTAATTTCTATTGAAAAATATTCTTTTCGCTTTTATCGGACTTATTATTTTGTGCTCAGTCACTTTTTCACAGACTGATCCTTGCAGCATAGTGTATAAAGGCAGCGGCGGAATACCCCGAACCAGGCTCATTGGCATTCACCAGAACCTGCTGCTTGTATCTGATACCGGAGCTTATAAAATCGTTAATACCGATAAAATTGCGCGCATCAGATTTGATAATGGCAAGTACTGGAAGACCGGCGCGGCCTTCGGCGCAGGCATAGGATTTGTCGGCGGCTTTTTGGTGTACCAGATCTGGGGCAAAAAGAAGATCAAATTCTTACCCAAAGATCCCACGCTGGGTGTGCTGGGAATGTTCACCGTTCCGAGCGCAATTATCGGGGGACTCATCGGCCTCGCGTTCAAAAACATAGATACGTACGAACTTGCCAAACTCAACTCCTTCGTAAAAGCTAAAGAGATCAAATTTATTATAAGAGATCACGCGCAATATAAATGACTTTTGAACCTGATTACAAAAATATTAAAGCCGAACATTTCGGCTTTTTTTATATAAATTTCAGAATATGAAAATAGAAATAACACCTATCGGATCTGTAAAAAATTCACGTAAAGAAATAGACGACGATTTCTGGGGAAGTGTAACTTCAGAAATAATTCTCAGCGATGTGTTTACCGCTGACGCACTGGCAGGATTAACAGACTATTCACATGCTGAAATAATTTTTTATTTCGATAAAGCTGATAAGTCTGAAATAAACTTAGGAAAAAGACATCCGCGGGGGAACACAAACTGGCCTGAAGTTGGGATTTTCGCGCAGCGAAGGAAAGATAGGCCAAATCATTTAGGGCATACAATAGTCAAAATACTTGGAACTGATGGAAATGTGCTTAAGGTTCAGGGACTCGATGCAATAGATAACACTCCGATACTTGATATTAAGCCAGTTCTCAAGGAATTCCTGCCGCGCGAAGAAGTTACACAGCCCGGGTGGGCAACTGAACTAATGGCAGATTACTGGAAATGAGATCTATTTATCTATTCCTGAAACTTTGAATATATCATAGTATAACTTCAAATGATCCTTAAGGTGGTCCATCACAAGCATTCCGTTGCTGTAAACCTCCTTCGAGAATTTATCTTCCTGAACAACATGTTTGCTGCCAATCATTGAATTCCTTTCCTCAAATCTTATTAGTTCCTGGTCCTTTATCCAGTATGCGCTGTTTGTGTATCCATGCCCGCCGGTTGAAATAGATCTGTAAAGCAGATTGTTACCCTGAATATAATAATAGACTACAACGGTTTGGCTGGCCGCAATGTTGTATTCAGCCATTATAACCAAAGGATCGCTGTACCTGGGCATGAAGCTTAGAGCACCGTCAATTTCATAAACCGAATCATCCATTTGAAAGTAATAATACGATAACTTGGTATTCTGCATCCCTATCGCGCTTTCGTTTCTGTTGACACTAACGGTACTCACCATAAGCTCCCCGGCATCACCGGTTGAATTCTTAATAAGTGCATCCACGCTGTCTGCAAATGCGTTCAGAGAGTTAACCGCATAGTTTTCCTGTGAATATGCTGAAACAGATGCCAGCATTAAGATAAAGAAGTATTTTTTCATGGTATTATAGCTTTGTTATTGTAAATTTAACTCATTATTTATTAATTTGTTTCACAATTAATTTTGCCGTTTATTCTTAAATGCATCACTCCCTACATTGACATTAATGGAAAAAAGTGCTATTTTTGTATTCTTTTTAGGAAAATACAATGAAAAAAGCGATAGAAAAATCATTAAAAGCCACGCATTTTACACATAATGACGAGGTGAACAAGAAATGGTATGTTGTTGATGCCAACGGCAAAACTCTCGGAAGGTTTGCTTCAGAAGTTGCAAAAATAATTTGGGGCAAAAACAACCCCAGGTTCACACCCAATGTTGATACAGGCGATTTTGTTATCGTCATCAACGCTGAAAAGGTGCGTTTAACCGGTAAAAGGGAAAGCCTCAAAGAGTACAAGCATCACTCTTTATACCCGGGCGGTCAGAAAATAAAGTCTTTTAAAGAGCTTATTTCGACCCAGCCGGATAGAGTCATTACCAAAGCTGTAAAAGGTATGCTCCCCAAAACGAAACTTGGGAACAAGCTTATAACCAAGCTTAAAGTTTATGCAGGTGAAACTCATCCGCATTCAGCACAAAACCCGATTGTAAAAAATATATAAAACAATATAAATGGCAGTTACATATCATTTAGCTACAGGCAGAAGAAAGTGTTCAACAGCCCGTGTATTTTTAACAGAAGGCACCGGCAACGTTCAGATCAACACAAAAACAGGAAAAGATTTCTTTGGTAAAGAATCATTACTCAAAGAAGCTCTTGAACCGTTATATACCGCTGATCTGGCAGGAAGATTTGACGTAAAAGTTAACGTAAACGGCGGCGGTGTATCAGGTCAGATCGGTGCTATCCGTCTGGGTGTTGCGCGCGCTATATTAAAATACGATGCGAGCGTTAGACCTGCTCTTAAAAAGGACGGACTTTTGACCAGGGATTCACGTATGGTTGAAAGAAAGAAACCCGGTCAGCCTAAAGCAAGAAAACGCTTCCAGTTCTCAAAACGTTAACAGAACTTTTAGTTTTACAGAGAAATTTTCCCGCAGTCTTTTCTATCTATTCAATAGAACATTCTGCGGGTTACTAATAATAAACAATAAACATGCTTTCAGATCCGGCACGACCCGTGTTTCTTTAAACCAAAGAGATGTCTAGGCAGGAAATGAAGAAAGCAGAAGTGTCCGAACTCATAATCGGGCAATTAACAAAAGGAGAAAATCATGAGAAATGTTTCAATAGAAGACCTGCTCTTATCAGGCGCCCATTTTGGGCATTTAACCCGCCGCTGGAACCCGAAAATGAAGAAATATATCTTCATGGAACGAAACGGGATCCATATTATTGACCTCAAAAAAACACATGAACTGCTGCAGGAAGCGCAGAATTCAATAGCCAAAATTGTTGGTGAAGGCAAAACAATTATGTTTGTTGGCACCAAAAAACAGGCTAAAGAAGTTGTTAAGCAGGAAGCAGCGCGCTGCGGTATGCCGTATGTCACCGAAAGATGGCTTGGCGGTATGTTAACCAACTTTGTCACCATCCGTAAGAGCATTAAAAGGTATAACAACATCGTTAAGATGGAAACAGACGGTACTATTAATAACTACCAGAAAAAAGAAAGGCTCATGCTTTCCAGGGAAAAAGATAAACTCGAAAAAGTTCTTGGCGGTATCGTAAGCATGAATAAACTTCCCGGCGCTATATTCTTAATTGATGTTAAAAAAGAACATATTGCCGTTGATGAAGCAAGGAAACTTGGTATCCCTATTTACGCTATTGTAGATACTAACTGCGACCCCGATCTTATCGATTACCCGGTTCCGGCAAATGATGACGCTGTTAAATCGATCGAGCTCATTACAAGCTCTATTGCGGATACAATTGCTGACACCAAACAGGCTGTTGAAACCAAAAGAATGCAGCGTGATGATGAAGCGCAGGCTAATAAAAAAGAAATAGCCGCTGCTGATGAAAGCGAAGGCGTCGGAGTATCTTGATCTTTAAGATGCTTTGATTAGTTGTATTGTTTTATAGCTGTTAATAAATATTTTTTAAAGAAAAGAATAATAATAAAAGGAGCATATTGTGGATATATCCTTAGACTTAGTTAAAAAGTTAAGAGAAAAAACAGGAGCAGGAATAGCTGACTGTAAAAAAGCTTTGATGGAATCTGATGGTGATATCGAAAAAGCTATTGAATACTTAAGAAAAAAAGGCGCTGCTACTTCTCAGAAAAGAAGTGACAGGGTTGCCAAAGAAGGCCTCATATACGCAAGAGTTAATGAAGCAAGGAACGAAGCCGCTATTGTTGAAGTTAACTGCGAAACTGACTTTGTTGCCAAAAGCGATACATTTAATGAGCTTGCAAAAACTGCCGTTGAAGCTGTACTTGCGGCCAAATCAGGGGATGTGAACGCGCTTTTAAGCACAGCTGCCTCAAACGGAAGCACAATACAGCAGGTACTTGATGGTACTACTGCGAGCGTTGGCGAAAAAGTTGAGTTCAAACGCGCTGAATATTTTTCATCTGCAGATGGATTCTTCTGCGATTACAATCATTTAGGGAATAAAGTTGCTTCACTTATCGAAATTACAGGCAAAGTTACCGATGAAGGCGTAGCGCTTGGAAGCGATCTTGCTATGCAGATCGTTGCCATGAAACCTTTAACTATCGATAGAAGCGCTGTAAGCGCTGAAATGATCGAAAAGGAAAAAGAGATCTACAAAATTCAGGCTATCAACGAAGGTAAACCCGAAAACATTGCAGATAGAATTGCAACCAATAAAGTTGAAAAGTTCTATGAAGAGAACTGCCTTGTTGAACAGGAATTCGTTAAAGAACCCGGCAAGTCTGTTGGCGATGTCATAAAAGCTGTTGCCGCTCTTTCAGGAAGCGAATACAAAGTAAAAACAATGGTTCGCTACCAGCTTGGCGAAACCATAGGCGCTTAAAACTATTTTTTAACAGGCTTAATATATTATTAAGCCTGTTTTTTTATACCCCAAAATATTGGCAAAAAAAGAACTTAAATACAAAAGAGTGCTTTTAAAGCTGAGCGGTGAGTCACTTAGCGGTGATGCCCACAGCGGAATAGATGTAAATATCCTGAATTACCTTACCGGTGAGATCAAAAAAGTATATGAGCTTGGCGTTGATGTCGGAATTGTTATCGGCGGCGGAAATATTTACCGCGGGCTTTCCGCGCAGGCGCAGGGGATTGATGCCGTTACCGGAGATTATATGGGAATGCTCGCTACTATAATTAACTCGCTCGCGCTGCAAAACTCACTCGAAAAAGCGGGCATGCCTACAAGGCTGCTTTCTGCAATTGATATGAATAAAATTGCTGAACCCTTCCTTCGCAGAAGGGCAATGCGCCATTTTGAAAAACGAAGAATTGTTATCTTTGGCGCAGGTACGGGCAATCCATACTTCACCACCGATACCGCCGGCGCGTTAAGAGCCCTTGAAGTTTGCGCCGAAGTTATACTTAAAGGCACAAGGGTTGACGGAGTTTATGATTCTGACCCCGAAAAGAATAAAGATGCCGTGATGTACGAAAACATTACCTTTGGCGATGCCCTCAATAAAAACCTGAAGGTTATGGATATGACAGCGTTCGCTCTCTGCAGAGAGAATAATATCCCCATAATTGTGTTCAATATGAACAAAGAAGGTAATTTCAAAGATATTGTACTCGGCGAAAAAGTCGGGACTTTTGTTCACAATTAAATTTCGGGTAACATGTTGTTCTGTTTTTTAAAGAAATTATTTGTTATTTTTTGCGGTTGAACAGATAAATTCTTTAACTTTTTAACTCTAAACAAAGTAAATTTATGATCAAAGATATAATTAAAGATACAGATAGTAAAATGCACAAAGCCACAGAGCATTTGCGCAATGAACTTGTAAGAATAAGAACCGGTAAAGCCACTACAAACCTTCTTGATGGCATTAAAGTTGATTATTACGGCACTATGACACCAATTAGCCAGGTCGGAAATTTAAGTACACCAGATATTCATACCATATCAGTTCAGTGCTGGGATAAAACCGCAATGCCTGCGGTCGAAAAAGCTATACTGAATTCTAACCTCGGGCTCAATCCCATTAACGACGGCAATGTTATAAGGATACCCATCCCAACCCTGAATGAAGAAAGAAGAAAAGAGCTTGTTAAGCTTGTAAAAAAATACGCTGAAGATGGCAAGATCGCGATCAGAAACGTAAGACGTGATGAAATTGAAAGACTAAAAAAAGCCGAAAAAGATGAGCATTTTTCAGAAGATGACCGCAAACACGCCGAAGGCGAGATCCAGAAATTAACCGATAAGCATATAAAAGAGATAGACCTTTTAGTAGTACAAAAAGAAAAAGAAATAATGGAAGTCTGATAATTCCTGATCTCAGGAACGGTCACGCCTCCGTATATTAAATGAAATATTTTTGGTCTATAGTTTATAATTTCCTTTTCCTGCCTTTATTTTGGCTGGCAGCAAAGCTGTTTTCACTTTTCAACAACAAACTGAAAACCGGTTTTAAAGCCAGGAAAGATCTGTTTAAGTATCTCAACACAAAAATACTTACACTCGATCCTGCCAAGAAAAATGTTATGATTCACTGCGCTTCGCTGGGTGAATTTGAACAGGCCAAACCTATTATTGATGAACTTGATAAGACAGATAAATATAACTTCATAATATCATTCTTCTCGCCATCCGGATTCAATCATTCAAAAATAGATACTCCGCTCCGCTCAAAGATAATTAAAACATACCTGCCGTATGATTCACCGCCGGCTGTGAATAAATTTATTGATGTTACAAATCCCGCAGCTGTTATATTTATAAAATATGATCTGTGGATGAACCTTTTGAAAGAACTTAAATCAAGAGGGATCTTCACAATGGTTGTTAATTCCGCATACGATATCCGCAGGTTAAAATGGAAATTTCCGGTAAGCCTTTCATACAAAAGAAGCATTTACGATTACGTTGATGTAATTGGCGTTACAGATGAAGAAGATAAACTTCACTTCAGAAAACTGCTAAGGGGAAAAGAACGCGAAATTGAAGTTTTTGGCGATACCAAGTATGAAAGAATAAGCAAAGCCAAGGAAGTTTCAAGCGATAAAGCGCTTATTAACGGTGAAGTTCTCACTGATAAGAACGTTTTCGTTGTTGGCAGTTCATGGGATAAAGATGATGATGTAATATTTCCTGTTATTGATAAAATAAGTTCAAACGGACTCTCAGAAGAACTCTCGCTTGTAACTATACTTGCTCCTCATGAGCCCACCGAAGATACCCTTGAGCAGATCGAATACGATATCCATGATAAATATCCCCACATAAAAAGTATAAGGTATTCTGAACTTAACAAGTACTCAGGCGAGAACCTGATAATTATTGATTGTATTGGTATTTTAATGGGACTCTATAAATACGCTCATGTTGCGTTTGTGGGTGGCGGATATCAAACAGGCATGCATAATGTGCTTGAACCCGCCGGATACGGAATTCCCGTAATGTTTGGTGATGAAAAACTCTCCGAAGATGCAGAGCATCTTATCAAAAACGGCGGGGGAATAGCAGTCGAAGATTCCAAAGAGCTCTTCAAATCACTCGTAAACCTGCTACGCAAAAAGGATTACAGATTCGAAATTGGCAAGAAATCACTTTCCGTTTTCGATAGCAAAAACGAAGCATCAAAAAAAATAGCAGAAATAATAAACAACAGGATCTAGGATAAACGGTGGCACAGACATTCTTGTCTGTGCTTAATAAAATTATATATATATATATATGTTCGACCGCACAAAATTTTTCGATGAATCACTGAACGAAAGCGCCCAAACCAAGCTTGCTATACTGAATCATTGCCGCGAAGATGTTTACAAGGCGATAGATATCATGAACGAAAGCATTAAAGCCGGCGGGAAGATCCTCTTCTGCGGCAATGGCGGCTCCGCCGCTGATAGCCAGCATCTTGCTACGGAGTTTATTATCCGCTTATCACATGATATAAATCGACCCGCAATCGGTGCAATTGCGCTTACAACCGATTCCAGCCTGCTTACAGCAGGCGCCAATGATATTGGCTATGATAACGTATTCGCCCGCCAGGTCGAGGGTCTCGGCGCTAAAGGGGATGTACTTATTGGTATTTCTACGAGCGGAAGTTCCGGCAGTATTATTAAAGCTTTCGATATGGCGAAATCAAAGGGAGTAAAAACAATTGCATTTCTCGGCGGCTCAGGCGGTAAAATAAAAGGCATGGCTGATTGCGAAATTATCATTCCATCAAATAACACCCAGCGCATCCAGGAAGGGCATATAACCATCGGTCATATTATCTGCGAAAGCGTAGAGCGCGAACTGTTTACGTGATTTCGGAATTGTGATTGTAGATTTGGGATTGAATAACACTTTTGCTTTTCTTGGAGTGCACTGACTGAGTCAGTGCGATGTTTCCTACCCTCATTCCCAATCCGCCTGCGGCGGACCAGTTTGAGAGTGCAAGAGATGTAGTTTTGCTTTTCTTGGAGTGCATTGACTATGTCAATGCATGCACTGACATAGTCAGTGCACTCCAACGAGAAACTTTATCTGAGGAGCGAAGCGCTTTGCCCGCCTATGGCACGGACGAAACAATCCCATCAATACCACATTTAGATTGCTTGCATGAGATGTAGTTTTGCTTTTCTTGGAGTGCACTGACTATGTCAGTGCATGCATTGAACTGCGGAGGCAGTCAGGCACAGTCAATGCACTCCAACGAGAAACACGGTCAACTCGAATTAACCCCCGCATTCTTATCAACTCTAACAACACTGCTCAATAACATCTGCATTCTCAAATATCTTACCACTTTATTCTTCAGCAGTTCATTATTTGTAAAGTCACGTGACTTATCCTCCTGCCTGTATTCAATACTATGCCGTGCCAATTGACTCAGCACATTCGCATTCGGCGTAGCAAAGTTAAACGCAAAGAGCAGAGTTAATATGATAAAAGCTTTTTTCATATGGGTAAATCTATGTTATATTTTTGAATAATTCAATATATTTATGTTTAATTGCCGACTGAAAATTTACAAATGGAAAAATATTACGAAATTAGAAACCTATCCGAAAAAACACTTGAATTCATTAGTGAGAATCTTAAATATACAAGTATATTAAGTGAAAATCTTTTAAATGAGTTTAAGCAATCAAAAATATGGACGGTTGCACCTATCGGTTTATCAGAGAATGAACTATATGAATTTGATTATGGAGGAAAAGTCGTACATGATATAAGAGAAAATTTATCTGGATTGATTTATAAAGAGCTAATTAAAGATGAACGAAATGTTTGGATTATTGAAGATAATAATGGTCGCACTGAATATTCAGTAAATGATAATAAAATAGATGACATTACTCTTCCATTCTATTACAGTGCAAATGTTTTCCATTACATTATAAAAAAACCTGTTTCGAGATTTTGTATTTTAGAAACATTGAAGGGTGGAGGAGCGTATCCTTTCGTAGGCTTTATTACAAAAATAAACAAGAATATTGAAATCGATATATTAAATAATAGTTTAACTGAACAAGATTTAAATATTATGAGAGATAATATTTCCTTTTTTGTTATTGGTGTTTACGATGAAGAAAGTTACATATTCATTGATATGTGTTCACATAAATAAAAACGTTCCCAAGCAGAAGCTTGGGAACGAGTTAAATTTAAAGAATTCAATGAAAGTATCAGTGTTTCTTCCAGATTTTAATCAAATGAGATTCAATTTTTGCCTTAAGAGCATTCGCATGATTGAAGTCTCCTTTATTTATTTTATCCCTATTGTAAGTGTCCTGAATTCCATTGTTTGCTACCTTCAATAAATCCTCTAAGTCATCTTTGAAAAAGTCTTTATTGTTATTTATAAACGATTTAGAAGCTTCAATAAATGCTACATAATCACTATCGTTGCTAGCGCTACCAAAGGGATATTTTTTTAAATGTGCTTTCACTTTTTCATCAGGCGATTTCAAATCTTCATTTTCTCTAGTTAGAATTGCAAGTTTATAAACAGCATATATAATGATAATTATGAAAAATAATAAATAGATAATATGTACATTCCAACCCAAATAATTGTTCATTTGTATTATGAATGATACAACTGATACTAAAGATCCTGCAATGCCGATTACTACCATTATACCTAATTCTTTTTTCATCCTATTATTCTTCTTTTGTCTTTGCTTCATTGTTACTCTATTACTTCTTCTCCATTATCCCCTTCAAATTCTTCAACCCAGTATCAAGGTCATTGCCTATTGATTACGTGGCGTCAGGTCTTACGACCTGACGCGTATGTTTTCCATTCATTATGCCCTTAGTGAATTAGTGGGGAAGCCTACTTCTTCTCCATTATCCCCTTCAAATTCTTTAACCCAGTATCCAGATCATTACCAATAGTCTCATCCATATTCATCATCACCGTCATCAAATTCATTGGATAGGGCATTGTACCGTAAAAAACCCACTTAACCTTAGTCTGATCAGTGCCTGCAGGAGAAAATGTCATGTAAGCTGAAGCGGTGGATTCAAACGGCTTCTTGAACCGTATTTCATAATCAATCTTTTCGCCATCCTTCATAGCCATTATTTCCTGTTCACCCGCGCCAACATCACTTGAATCACTTTCCCACGCCGAAATAAATCCCGGCGTGCCGTCTGTTCCGGTGAAATTTTTCTTCATGTGCGGATCCAGCCCTGCCCACTTGCTGAAATCATTTTGGTTCTTTAAGTACTTTGTGTATTCATAGACTTCCTGCTTAGGCTTATTAATTACGATCTCACGCCCAACTTCGTAATCCTTTTTGATAAACAATGCAGCTATCAGCGGAATTGCGATAATAATTACAACGATAATTACCAACCATTTTAAAATTTTCATGCTGTTAAAAATTTAGTTATTGGAATAATTGAACAGGAGAGCTCTTTAGAAGTTCGAATATAAACAGAGATTTACGAATTTTCAATAGAAATGAATATATGAATTCAATTGCGGCCTGCCAGGGGCACTCCTTCGGAGAAATCAGCTTCTTTTCTTTTTTCTTTTTATCTCCGCTCTAAAGAGCGGAGATAATCAAACAGATTCTTAGTTTCATATACAAAAATCTACGAAACTCTTCAAAAATTGCTTTGATTAGCTGAGAATTCTTGACAGTAAGAGTTGTATAGCTCGCGGTAACAATAAATACGATACTGCGGATTTTCTAAAAGTTTGTTTTAAGGCTTATTAACCCCGGCTTTTAAGCCGGGGATATTCCAATTCCAAATTGAAATTGGGCTTTAGCCCTGACTCATTTTTGTTAAACAAATATTCCACATGGCGTCAGGTCTTACGACCTGACGCGTATGATTCCATTCTATATGCTCTTATTGTCTCAGCAGTGAAGTTCTTTTAGCTTTTCATTTCACGTATGTCGGGACGTAAGTCCCGACAACACATTGGGTATTCCACGTGGCGTCAGGTCTTACGACCTGACGCGTAAGAAATCCATTCTTTATGCCCTTAGTGCCGCAGTTGATGAAGGCTTTTTACCCGGTTGTTGGTGTTGTCACCAACAACTAAAGACTAAATTGTCAGATTCTCTTTTCATTGCAATAACTTACTCATTTCATTATTTTACACCACTTATGGCAAAAAGACTATTTCTACTTGACGGTATGGCTCTGGCATACAGAGCCTATTTTTCAATGATCCGCACTCCATTAATTAACAGTAAGGGAGTAAACACATCAGCAATTTTCGGCTTTGTGAATACACTCAACAAGCTTATCGATGACGAAAAGCCTGATTTCATCGCAGTAGCTTTCGATACTTCGGAGCCAACATTCCGCCATGAACAATTCCCTGACTACAAAGCTACCCGCGAAGCCATGCCGGATGACCTGAGACCGCAGATCGGCAAGATAAAAGAGGTAATTTCGGCTTATAATATACCAATGATCGAAGCCCATGGTTATGAAGCCGATGATATCATTGGTACACTCGTTAAACGGGCTGAAAAAGAGGGCGTTAAGAGCTTTATGGTGACCTCCGACAAGGACTATATGCAGCTTATAAATAAGAATATTGTGATGTACAAGCCCGCACGCAGCGTGCTTGGTCAGAAAGTCGCTGAAATTGAGGTCATTGGGCCCGATGGCGTAAAAGAAAAATTCGGGGTCGGACCCGAAAAAGTCACCGATATCCTCGCACTGATGGGCGACAAAGTCGATAACATCCCCGGCGTTAAAGGGGTTGGCGAAAAAACCGCCTCAGCTTTGATACAGGAATATGGCTCCCTTGAAAATCTGTACGCAAACATAGAAAAAATAACTAAACCCAAACTCAAAGAAAATCTCATAAATTGCAAAAAAGACGCCTACATTTCAAAAGAACTCGCTACAATTCACACTGAGATGCCCCTTAAGATCGATTTCCACACGCTCACATATTCAGAAAAGAACGTAGCTTTGCTTGAGAAAATGTTTTCAGAGTTTGAGTTTAAGTCCCTTTTAAAAAAGCTGCTTGGCTCCACTGAGCAAAACGTAAATATACAGGCTGTTTCAGTTGAAGAACCGGCACAGATCGAAACAAGTATCCTGCATAGCGGTGCTATGCAGGATATTAAGACTTTCCCCCATAAGTATTACACCATCAAAACTGAAGCGGATTTTAAACGATTATGCAAAAAGCTGAAATCCACCGATGAGTTTGCCTTTGATACTGAAACGACAAGCGAAAATTCTATGAATGCGAAGCTGGTGGGACTTTCCTTCAGCTACGATGAAGCCGAAGCTTTTTATGTGCCGCTGCTGTTCGCTGAAAACTCCGAAACTGATCTCTTCGGTAAATCGATCAAGCAAAAGGGCTCCAATGAAGAAGCCCTGCCGCAGCTTAACCAGGATAGTATCCTGAAAGAGCTTAAACCGGTGCTTGAAGATAAGAAAACAGCGAAAATCGGACAAAATATCAAGTATGATATGCTTGTTATGAAAAATCACGGTATCGATCTTAAGAATGTGGGATTTGATACCATGATCGCGGCTTATGTACTCAGACCCGAAACCAGCTACAAGATGGATAATCTTGCTGAGCAATACCTGAACTACAAATGTGTGCCTATTACTGAGCTTATCGGAGCCGGTAAAGCCAACACTCAAATCACTATGGACCGGGTGCCATACCAGATTGCCTCAGATTACGCTGCTGAAGATGCAGATGTAACGCTCAGGCTTTACCACAGGATTGAATACGAGCTCAAAAAGATTAGCCTCGATAATCTTTGCAAAGAAATTGAATTCCCTTTAATTGAAGTATTGGCTGAAATGGAATTCACCGGCGTTAGAGTTGATACCAGGATACTTGGTGATATAAACGAAGAGCTTAAAATAGCTGAAAAACGTCTTGAGAAGGAAATCTATAAGGAAGCAGGCACAGAATTTAACATTAACTCAACCAAACAGCTATCGGATATTCTTTTCAACAAGCTGCAGCTTGCGGCCAAAAAGAAAATTAAAACGGGATTCTCTACTGATACCAAGGTACTCGAAGAGCTTAGAAACGAGCATCCTATTGCCCTTAAGCTGCTTGAATACCGTACTGTTACCAAGCTGCGCTCAACCTACACAGAGGGATTGCTTGAGATCATAAATAAACGCACAGGCAAGATCCATACAAGCTATAACCAGACAGTTGCCGCAACAGGCAGGCTATCAAGCGCCAATCCAAACCTGCAGAATATCCCAATCAGAACTGAAATAGGACGCAGTCTTAGAAAGGCTTTTGTTCCCGATAAGAAAGGTAATATCATATTATCGGCGGATTATTCACAAATTGAGCTTCGCATCATGGCCCACCTTTCCGGTGATGAAAACATGATCAAAGCCTTCGAAAAGAAGAAGGATATCCACACAGAAACAGCCGCTAAAGTGTTTAAAGTAAAGCTGGATAAAGTCGATGCCAACATGCGTCGTAAAGCCAAGGAAGTCAACTTTGGCCTTATATACGGAATTCAGGCGTTTGGCTTAGCCCAAAGGCTGAATATAGATCAGCGCGAGGCAAGGGATATCATTCAATCCTACTTTGCCAACTTCCCTACAATAAATAATTGGCTGGAAAAGACCAGGGAATTTGCCAGGAAAAAGGGTTACACAGAAACACTCGCAGGCCGCAGACGCTACCTGCCCAATATCAATAACAGTAATTCGGTTGTTAGGCAGCGTGATGAGCGCATCGCGATAAATATGCCGGTGCAGGGCACCGCCGCTGATATGATCAAAATAGCTATGATAGATATTTATAATGAGTTCAGCAAAAAGAAGCTGAAATCAAAAATGATACTGCAGGTGCATGATGAATTGGTTTTTGATTGTGAGAAAAGTGAACTCGAAACCGTTAAAAAGATAGTCCATAATAAAATGAAAAATGCTATAAAGATGAATGTTCCCATCGAAGTTGAAATGGGTGAGGGGATCAACTGGTATGAAGCGCATGCTTAAATGTTTGGAGTGCTTGAATGTCTGATAACGTTAAAGGCTGGCTCTTCGTTGTGGTTCAGTTTATCCTGTTGTTCTTGATCGTTTTCTCATCTGCGTATGAATTCAAATATTACCCGCGTCCGTTAATGCCTTTCGTGCATTACATTGGGGTTACATTCATTTTACTTGCAGCTATGATGTTCACAGTCATAATAATCAGCTTTGGACAGTATATGACGCCAAATCCCGTGCCGCGTGATAAAGCTTCGCTTAAGACTACCGGTTTTTATTCAATTGTTCGCCACCCAATGTACTTTACTGTGCTTGTTCTAATGCTGGGTGTTGTACTCTACTTTCAGGCCTTTTTCAGCTTGGTTTGGCTGCCGATACTTTTCATCTTCTTCATGGTGAAAGCCTCAATGGAAGAGAAATTCCTCAAACAAAAATATCCTGAATATCAAGCTTACTCCATGCATGTAAAACGGATTATACCATATATATATTAACTATCGCTTTAGCTGAATAATCTAACCGTTATATATTTAATACATATAAAGCCCTGCGAATAATGTCAATTTTCCTACCGTAAACTATTGATAATATCGTGATTAATTTGTATATTTGTATCTCAACCAACAAATAGATTTTAATGGAGAGAGGCCTTTTGGGGAAAAGGTAAAAGGTATTCTCTGGATTTCTTTTGATATTAAAAGAAGATATCCCGGGAATATTATTTTAATTAATAATATTGAACTTAAATTTTCCAAATGGATACAAAAAAAGTCACAGTGCTCATTATTGGTAACGATGATGAGGATGTAAAATCGTTTGAGCTTAACAGGTCCCTTATTACAAATTACAAAAAGTATCTTATCTATGCGGGTTCAGCTTTGCTGGCAGTATTTCTTATTTGTTTTACTATTTTTGCCTATTCAGTTAAAATAAGCATTGATAAAAGCAGCCTCAACAGCCAGCTTACATCGGTAAACGAAAAACTGAATAAATACGATAGCCTGCAGCTCAGCCAGAAACTCAACAAGATCGATAACAATCTTTCTATGATCGATGGCTACCTCAAAGAAAGGGGCTTGCTTAAGAACGAAAATATTGGCGGTGTGCCAAGTAGTAAAAAGCAGCTTACGCAGTTCGATAAGATAAATTTTTACGAAAACCAGTCAGAGATATTTTACCATACACTCAGGGATCTCCCTATAGGCTATCCCTACAATGGCACAAAAAGCTCTGATTACGGCTACCGCAGAAATCCGTTCGGCGGATTCAGCAGTGAATTCCACGGCGGCGTTGATTTTAAGGGTCCGGTGGGCGACCCCATTTACGCAACAGGCGATGGCGTTATAAACAGGTGTGATTGGTACAACGGATACGGTAATGCTGTTGTGATTGACCACGAAAGCGGATACCAGTCTTTGTTCGGCCACTTATCAAGCGTGAATGTTGTACAGGGTCAGCAGATTAAAGCTGGTGATGTTATCGGATTCCTCGGCTCAACCGGCAGATCAACGGGACCGCACTTACATTACGAGATCCGCAAAGATGGCAATGATATTAGTCCGGAGCCGTTTTTGAGAGTTTATTAGTCCAGGTTTAAGAAAAGATCAATAATAATTTTATAATTTAATCTATCCTTCAAAAGGAGGCCAAAATGTCAATGTTCGGAAGCAGAGATAAATCAAACAATCAGCAGGAATCAGCTCCCGCAGTAAATAAATCAGCTTCATCAAAAGATATCAAAACATTAATAGGTGAAGGCTGTAAAGTAGAAGGTAACTTCTTCATTCCAACAGCAACAAGGATAGATGGCGTAATTAAAGGTGATCTCACCGGCGATAGCGGTATAGTTATCGGTCACACCGGCAAAGTCATTGGCAGTGTCTGCGCTTCAGAAGTAGTAATTTACGGTATGGTTGAAGGAAACGTTGAAACCAACAGGCTTGAGCTTAAAAAGGGCTCAAAAATGAACGGCGATGTTACCGTAAATAATCTGGTAACCGAGCAGGGCTGTATCTTCAACGGAAAGTGCGCTATGAAAGATGAAACCAGTAACGTCACAGAGCTTGTGCCCGAATTGAATACCTCAACAGGCAACGTGAAAATTAAATCAGTAATGAGCAGCTAACAATTTTTTCCTCTGGTACAAATAATATTTGTATTTCAAATTAACCGTCTTTGAAGTATCTTCGAAGACGGTTTTTTATTGTCCAAAATTAAATACTAAAATGAAAAATACAGAACTACTCATCTACATGCTCAAAGATATCCGCGAAGTGACATTACAAGGTGTCAATGGATTAAGTAAAGAGCAATTATTCGCTGAACCGCTGCCGGGTGAATTCCCCATTGGCGCATACTTAATGCATTTGGGGGAGTGTGATATCGGCTGGTATGAATCGTTAAGCGGTAACAAGATTCCCGATGAGCTTAAAAACCGCTGCTATTATTCAGCCTGGTTTGATGTACCCGCTGAAGATTTTAATCCCCCGAAATCACCAATTGAACCCTCGGAATACATCGCAGCAATAACAGAAGTAAGAGAAATTGTACTGGATTACATCAGCAAAATGGCGGATGAAGATCTTGAGATCACCATCAAAAGAAAACGCAGCGCAACTGTTGAAGTTGATATTCCCAAAAAATGGATAATATATCATTTGATAGAACACGAGGCGCATACCCGTGGACAGATGTTTATGCTTATCAGGATGGCGGGGTTTAAGAAAAAAGGGGAAAACAACTGATAACCATGAAGAATATCCTCAAGCTCGAAGAGCTCGCCATGCTTGCTCTGGGTATTTACCTGTTTACGTTGCTGCCATATGATTGGTGGCTGTTTGCCGCATTTTTCTTTGCGCCTGATCTTGGTATGCTGGGTTACCTCGCAAATTCTAAAATCGGAGCTTTCACCTACAATTTATTTCATCATAAAGGTATTGCAATAGCTGTCTATCTTGCGGGTATATTTGCTGCAAGTTCAGTTTTAATGTTCGCGGGCATCATCCTGTTTGCGCACTCAAGTTTTGATAGGCTTCTGGGGTATGGCTTAAAGTACGGCGATAACTTCAAAAATACTCATTTAGGCTTAATTGGCAAAAAATGAAAAATTTCTTCAAAAACTGACCTAAATCATACCTTTTCACACACCATTACTGGTATTTTTGTATAGTTGATTGATATATAAATTGACATAACATAAATACCGGAGGTTTTTGAAATGTTTAACTTTATGCACAACATCGGCTCTTACGAAGACACTATAAAAAATTTCACGTGGAAATCTGTTGAAGAAGAACTGGGCTATAAGCCCGGTGATGTTATCAATATTGGCGAGTACTGCACCGATAGGATCTGCCGTTTAGGCAAAGCCGATAAAACGGCTTTGATATGGCAGGATCATAAAGGAAATGTTAAAACATGGACCTTTGATGAAATGAGAGTAGCAACCAACTCAATTGCATGGTATCTCGAAAACATGGGCATTAAACCCGGCGATAGAGTCTGCCTGTTTATGGATAAAGTCCCTGAGCTCTATCTGGGATTCTTAGCCGGGTTAAAAATGGGTGCAATTGTTCAGCCGCTGTTTTCAGCATTCGGGTCTGAATCATTAATAACCCGGCTCGAAGATGCCAAAACTACTGCAATCATAACACAGAAAAAACACCTGCCCAAGGTTCGCAATATCTTAAAAGATATGAACTATATGAAGTTCGTCATAATAGTTGATGAACGCGATGAACTGCATTTAAGAGACCGTGAACATATTCTCGATATCGATAACCTGCCTAAGTTAGATCATTTTCACATTTATCCTTCAACTGCAGAAACGCCCTCAGTTCTGCATTACACTTCTGGCACCACGGGACTCCCCAAAGGAGCGCAGCATGTGCATTACTCCGTAATATCCCAATACATCACAACAAAATATTCCCTCGATCTCAAAGAAGATGATATTTACTGGTGCACCGCCGATCCCGGCTGGGTTACAGGTACATCTTATGGCATAATAGGGCCATGGGCTAACGGAGCGACGCAGTGTGTTCTCGATGCGGGTTTCACCGCTGATGGATGGTATTCCTTTATAGAAAAACATAAAGTCACCGTTTGGTACTCTGCTCCAACCGCAATACGCGCTTTGATGAAAGAAGGCGAGGAGCTTATTAAAAAACATGATCTGTCCTCGTTAAGGTATCTGGCAAGCATAGGTGAACCGCTCAACGCTGAAGCGGTGTTGTGGAGCGATAAAGTATTCGGAATGAAATTTCACGATACCTACTGGCAGACAGAAACCGGCAGCATGGTTGTCAGCAACTATCCCTGTATGAAAGTTAAGCCCGGTTCAATGGGTAAACCGTTCCCCGGAATGGAAGTTGGACTTGTTGATATAAATACCCACGAGCACTTCGATAAAAAGGGTGTGGTTGGGGTAATTGCGGTCAGACCCGGATGGCCGGCAATGTTCCGCGCATACTGGAACAATAAAGAAAAATATGAGAGCAAATTTGTGAACGGCTGGTATCTATGCGGTGATAGAGCCTCAATTGATGAAGATGGCTATTTCTGGTTCGTTGGCAGGGATGATGATGTTATAAATACCGCGGGGCACTTGGTCGGACCCTTTGAAATTGAATCCGCTCTGCTCGAGCATCCCGCCGTGGCTGAATCAGCCGCTGTCGGCAAACCCGATCACATTAACATGGAGGTGGTTAAGGCATTTGTTGCGCTTAAACCCGGCATCGAAGAAAGCAAAATGCTTGAGCTTGAAATCATGAATTTCATTCGCAAAAAGCTCTCGCCGCTGGCAATGCCGCAGGAAGTTGAATTCGTTAAAACCCTGCCCAAAACCCGCAGCGGCAAAATTATGCGCCGCGTGCTGAGAGCAAAGGAATGGGGCGAGGATATTGGCGATATTTCAACACTTGAAAATGATATGTAAAATGGAAACCTGACTCCAAATCCACCTGACTGCCGGTACAGTTCTCCTGAAAAGGAGAGGGGATTTGGGGTGAGGGTAAAACTTAGATTGTTCTTTGAATAAACAATAAATTTTTGAATACTCTCCCCCCTCTCCCTTTGGGAGAGGGGATTGGGGGTGAGGGTAAAACTTAGATCATTCTTTGAATAAATAATAAATTTTTGAATACTCTCCCCCCTCTCCCTTTGGGAGAGGGGATTGGGGGTGAGGGTATAAAACCAATAAAATAACAACAATGGAAAACGTTAAAGATATAGTTCTTGATTATGTAAAAAAAGAGTACCTTGAAGATGGCGATGACAGGGAAATAAAATATGATACCGCTTTAATTACAGGTGGATTTGTGGATTCATTTTCTATGGTTTCATTGAAAGTATTCCTCGAAACCAAATATAACATTTCTATCCCCGATGATAAAGCTACCCCCGAAGCATTTGACAGCGTAAACAACATTGTCGAGCTTCTCAAAGCTTTCGGAGTAAATTAGTTCACAAAGAACAAATATAAATTCCCCTCTCGAGAGGGGTGTCACGCCATAGGCGTGACGGGGTGTGTTTATCATACTTTATTAATTTTATTGTGAAAAGATATTAAAATAATAAAAGTTTAGCCAAGAGATATATGAGTTAGTTTCAGAACTTTGGTAACCCGGCTTTTAAGCCGGGGGATATTACGATTCTAAACTGAAATGGGGCTTTAGCCCTGACCCGATTGTGATAAAAGTTCTATCCCTGGGATCTATCCCCGGGAATATAATGAAAATGTAAACCGGCTTAACGGTTTTTAGCTTTACAACAAAAGGAAGGTAAAATAAAATGTCATATCCGCAGGATACAAGAAGCATATACGGCACCCAGCTTGATGAGCTGAGGAAACAGGGCATCTTCAAAGAAGAGCGCGCGATATTTTCACCGCAAAACGCTGATATTGAAGTTGAATTCCCGATAGGTTCAAAAATGAAAGAGGAAATTAATATGTGCGCGAATAATTACCTCGGACTCTCTTCACACCCTGATGTTATAAAAGCTGCGCACCTTGGACTCGATTCACGCGGATACGGAATGTCTTCAGTCCGTTTCATCTGCGGCACTCAGGATATTCACAAAACCCTCGAACACCGCTTAACGGAATTCCTCGGGACTGAAGATACAATCTTATTCCCTTCATGCATGGATGCAAACGCAGGCGTGTTTGAAGCGGTGCTCACCGATCAGGATGTCATGATCGCCGACAGGCTCGTCCATGCTTCAATTGTGGATGGCATGAGGCTCTGCAAAGCGCACCAGGATACCTATAAACACTCCGATATGGCGCACCTTGAAGATAAACTTAAACTGCACCAGGATAAACGCGTCAGGCTCATCATCACCGATGGTTCTTTCAGCATGGATGGCGATCTTGCCAAGCTTGATAAAATTGTTGAGCTTGCTGAAAAATACAATGCTATGGTATTTGTTGATGATAGCCACGCCAGCGGATTCATAGGCAAAACCGGCAGGGGAACACATGAACACTGCGGCGTATTCGGCAAAATAGATATCATTACCACAACGCTCGGCAAAGCCCTTGGGGGCGCCTCCGGCGGATGTGTTTCAGGCAGAAAAGAAATTGTTGAAATGTGCCGCCAGAAAGCAAGGCCGTACCTCTTCAGCAACACAGTTGCCCCCGTTGTAGTATCGGGCGCGCTGGCTGTACTAGATATTATCAGCAAAACCACTGAACGGCGCGATAAGCTGGAACGTAATACGGCATTCTGGCGTAAAGGACTGACTGAAGCCGGGCTCATAATCAAAGACGGCGAAACCCCTATTGTACCCGTGATGTTATTCAACGCGAAGCTGTCGCAGGATTTTGCAAAGACATTATATGATGACGGAATTTATGCTGTCGGATTCTTCTTCCCTGTAGTGCCGAAAGGACAGGCAAGAATTCGCACGCAGCTTTCAGCCGCGCATGAAATTCACCACCTGGAAAAAGCGCTTGCCGCGTTCACAAACGCAGGTAAAAAATTCGGAATACTTGGCAAAACCAAACAGGAAATTATAGATATGTACGGAATGTAAAGATTTTGAACTCCTTGCCCTTATGAGCAAATAGTTAATTGAATGTTATTACCCGGCTCTCTATCTCCATGATAGAGAGCCATTTTATTTTGCCCGTGGCTTCAGCTTATCTGCGCCGAGTCTTTCGGCAATAAATGCTTTCAGCTCCTCTGGACCCAATCCCTTCATTTCATTGCTGATCTTCTCACGCTTCGCGCGCAGTTCAATAAATGCCGATTTTTCTTTTTCTGTCCTTGGTTTTCTCATGTTAGAGGCATAATATATAAATGTGATTTAAATAAACAGGAATAAACGCTAGCACAGCCATTCTTGTCTTTTTACAAAACCGGTAGCACAGCCATTCCTGTCTGTGTTCTTACAAAACCGGTAGCACAGCCATTCCTGTCTGTGTTCTTACAAAACCGGTAGCACAGCCATACTTGTCTTTTTACAAAACCGGTAGCACAGCCATTCCTGTCTTTTTACAAAACCGGTAGCACAGCCATTCCTGTCTGTGTTCTTATAAAAACCGGTAGCACAGCCAGACTTGTCTTTACACAAAACCGGTAGCACAGTCATACTTGTCTTTTTACAAAACCGGTAGCACAGACATTCCTGTCTGTGTTCTTACAAACCGGTAGCATAGACATTCTTGTCTTTGTTCATTATTTTCTTGTGATCAAAATTAGATATCATAAAACTCAATAAAAAGCAGAAAAATTCTTTTCCCCACCTCATTTTTTGGTATCACCATATTCCCTTAAAATCTTTATCTTTGTGAATATATTAATCAATTATCATACATATATGTCCAATTTTCTCGGTAAGTTAAGAGTTGAGCTTGATAACATGAAAGTCGAAGGGCTCTATAAACATGAACGCGTCATTACATCAGTGCAGGATGCAGTAATTAAGCTTGATACAGGCAAAGAAGTAATAAACTTCTGTGCCAATAATTACCTCGGACTCTCCGCACATCCGACCGTGGTTGATGCAGCCAAAAAGACGCTTGATACCCATGGATTCGGAATGTCCTCAGTGCGATTCATCTGCGGCACGCAGGATATTCATAAAGAGCTTGAACAGAAGATTGCGGATTTCCACGGGACAGAAGATACCATACTATACGCCGCTTGTTTTGATGCAAACGGGGGAGTATTCGAGCCTGTTCTGCACGATACAGACGCGATCATTTCCGATGAACTTAACCATGCAAGCATAATCGATGGCATCAGGCTTTGCAAAGCCACACGCCACCGCTATAAGAACAGCGATATGGATGACCTCCGCCGCAAACTTGATGAATCCAAGCGCGAAGGCGCAAAAAATATTCTCATAGTTACCGATGGCGTTTTTTCCATGGATGGCTACATTGCCAAACTTGATGAGATCGTAAAAATTGCAGAAGAATATGACGCGCTCACAATGGTTGATGAATGCCATGCCGCGGGATTCCTTGGAAAAACAGGAAGGGGAGCAGTGGAGCATTGCGGTGTTTTGGGCAAAGTTGATATTATAACCGGCACGCTTGGCAAAGCCCTTGGCGGCGCCATGGGCGGCTACACAACCGGTAAAAAAGAGATCATAGAGATGTTAAGGCAGCGTTCAAGACCCTATCTGTTTTCAAACTCGCTTGCGCCCGCAATTGTGGGAGCCTCAATTGCGGTGTTTGATATGCTCTCCTCAACAACTGAACTGCGTGACAAACTTGAAGAGAACACTAAATACTTCCGTGGGGAAATGGGTAAACTCGGCTTCGATATAAAAGAAGGCACTCACCCCATTACACCCGTAATGCTGTATGACGCGAAGCTCTCACAGGATTTCGCCTCAAAGCTGCTTGATGAAGGCATTTATGTTATCGGATTCTATTACCCTGTTGTGCCAAAAGGCCAGGCGCGCATCAGGGTTCAGGTCTCCGCAGCCCACACCCGCGAGCATCTTGATAAGGCCATCAATTCATTCAAAAAAGTTGGTGAACAATTAGGGGTTTTAAAGTAATCTGAGTAAAATGTATAGAGTATGTTGAGTGTATAGAGTGTGTTGAGTGTATAGAGTGTGTTGAGTGTATAGTGTGAGTTGAGTGTTTAGAGTAATTCTTAATGTAGATTTAGAATTGAATATTAATTTCATTTATAAACTTAATATATAAAATTAATGGCTAAAATAAATCGGTTTGAAGAGCTCATTTGCTGGCAGAAAGCCAGAATAATCATGAAGGACCTTTATTCAATTACTAGAAAAGGTGAGTTTGCTAAGGACTATTCTCTTAAAGATCAGATAAGAAGAGCAGGGATTTCGGTAATGCTGAATATAGCAGAAGGATTTTGCCGCAAGTCTCATAAAGAATTCAGCCAGTTCTTATTCTTCGCTCACGGTTCTCTTGGTGAAATTCAATCAGCTTTGTATATTGCTTTAGATCAGGAATATATCAATAAAAGCACATTTAAGGAACTTTATGATAAATGTGAGGAAGATTCAAAAGTAATATCAGGTTTAATCAAATCAATTAAGTAGCTAATTACTCAATACACTCAATGAACTCAACACACTCAATGAACTCAATGAACTCAACACACTCAATACACTCAATACACTCAATACACTGTTATAAAGATAACATTAATTCTTGTTCCGAACATAAACCGGAAATAACCGTCAATTGCTGATATATAGATATATTTTAAAGGCACATTTTGCGCCATTTATAATTTCTTTTTTTATTGTTATTTTTGTTTTTACGTTCCAGTTCATTTATAAGTATATAGATAACCTGGTAGGTAAGGGCTTAAGCTGGTGGATAATTTCACAGCTTATCACGCTGAATCTCGCGTGGATGGTGACCCTCGCGGGTCCCATGGCGGTTTTAATAGCCACACTAATGGCTTTCGGTTCTTTGTCAAGTACGAATGAAACAACAGTAATGCGCGCCTCAGGTTTAAGTCCGCTTAAACTTATTTTCCCTGTTTTGCTCATTTCGGGTATCTTGTGTTACGGACTCATACTCTTTAACAACAAAGTCCTTCCCGAAGCTAACCACAGAACAAGGGTACTTATGACAGATATTCAGCGCACCAAACCCACATTTGTCATTGAAGCAGGCAGGTTCACAGATGATATCAGCGGGTACAATATGCTTGTCAAAAAGACCTACGAAAATTCAAACAAGCTCGAAGGCGTATTCATAATTGATAATTCAAACCCCGTTTATTCAAACACGCTCACTGCCGATAGCGGTCAGATAAATTTTTCGAGTGATTACACTAAAATAATCCTCGATCTCTACAACGGTGAAATTCACCAAATAGATAAAAAGAAACCTAACGGTTCTTACCGCAGGATAGATTTCGGCAAGCACATAGTTTCAATCGATGCTTCCGGTTTCGGTTTCTCAAGCAGTGATGAAGGTGCTTTCTCAAGGGGAGACCGTGAACTAAGCTCTGATTCCATGAGAAGCATTATCAATAACATCAATAACAGTTTTGAAGCCGATAAAGTAAATTCAGCTTCACAGGTGCAGAATATCGCGCTGGAATTGCTGCAGGTAAAATATGATACTACCAAACTTGATAGCTCAGCCGCAGGAATAAACAGGCTCAAAGTTCTTTCAATAATGAACCGCTACAAAGGTTACAAAAACAAGTATGTTAACCAGAAAAATCTTGAGCAGGTAAACACAAAGCAGGTAAATATGTACCTGGTTGAAATTTACAAAAAGTATTCCATACCCTTTGCTTGCGTCGTTTTCGTGCTGATCGGTGCTCCGCTGGGAATGTTGACCCGCAAGGGCGGTTTTGGTGTTGCAGCAGGTATGAGTTTAGGATTTTTTTTATTATATTGGGCATGTTTAATTGGCGGCGAAAAGCTGGCTGATAGAGAGCTTTTAAGTCCGTTCTTAAGCATGTGGGTTGCAAACATAATTTTAGGTTCAGTCGGTTTATATTTGGTTTTCAGGGATAGCTTAAACATTAAAAGATTGTTTAAACAAAGAACAATTACGGTTAAGCCAAGTTAAGATTTTTATGGTCAAGTCCCGGGCAACAGTTTTTTGCCTAACCCCGCCAGGTTCGAAAGAAAGCAACGGTAAGCAAATGATTGTGTGATCCGGGTAACTTGACCTTTTTTTATTTCTGCAGATTTATTTTCTGCAGATTTATTTTCAGTACTTATTTTTCTGCCAATTAATACTTAAATGCAAAATGGAAAAAACCAGGATATTGATCTCAGGATTAGGAGGCATAGCCCAGATCGCGCACCTTCCTATTCTTTCTAAATTGGATAATGTTGAAATAGTCGGCGTATGTGATATTGACCGCTCAAAGGCAAGATCAATTGCCGCGAAGTATAACGTAAAAAATTCATTCAAAGATATCGATGAAATGCTTGATACCGTTGAAGCTGATTGTCTTGTGGTAACAACGCCAACATCCATGCACAAAGATCAGGCTATCAAAGGACTGCATAAAGGACTTAACCTGCTTGTTGAAAAACCATTGGCAAGGAACTTCGATGAAGCATCCGCAATAGTTGATGCCGCTAAAAAGGCGAAAAAGCTGCTTATGGTTGGTATGAATAACCGCTTCAGACCCGAAGTTATGATGCAGGAAAGTTTTGTTTCTGCCGGTGAAATCGGCGAGGTATTTTACATAAAGACAGGTTACCTAAAAAAACGCAGCACCGCGGAAAAATGGTCGGTTAAAAAAGCTGAATCAGGCGGCGGCGTTTTTATGGATCTTGGCATTGTAATTCTTGATATCGCTTTGTGGATGATGAAATTCCCCAAAATAAAAAGTGTCTCAGCGGTGAACTTCAATCATTCATTCAAAGATGTGGAGGATTCATCATTTGTGCTGCTCAGATTCGAGAACGGCTCAACGGTTTCCATCGAAACCAGCTGGACTCTCCACCGCGCAAATGATATGTTCTATTGCAATGTTTACGGCAGGGAAGGTTCCACCAGCATGAATCCGCTGCGCATTTACAAAAATATGCACGATACACTGGTGAATGTTACGCCTGTTAAGATAGAAAAGCCTGCGAACTTATTCAAGCGTACTTATGAGTATGAACTCAACAACTTCATTAACTCCGTGCAGACCGGAAAGCCATCGCTTTCCGACGGTTCGGAATCACTTGACCGTATGAAAATTGTTGACGCTATTTATGAATCAGCCAAAGCCGGCAGGGAAGTTACATTTAAGTAATTTTTTATAAAAAGTGAGTAACACACCCCTTCCGCTTCGCTCCCTCCCCTCTCAAGAGGGGAATTAAAAGTTAATAATCCCTCCTAAACAGGGAAATTAAAAGTTAATATACCCTCCTAAACAGGGGAATCAAAAGTTAATATACCCTCCTAAATAGGGGGATTAAAATTTAATATTCCCCTCTAGAGAGGGGTGGCTGATCGGCGAAGCCGAGCAGACGGGGTGTGTTCATCAATTTACTTTTTCAGCCATATTGATTAGAATGTTATGATATCTGCTGCATTTTGTGTTTCAAAAACTTACAATAATTAAAAGCGAGTTTCCGAAACAAGTTCGGAAAGGCTTGCGGAATGACAAAATAAATGATAAAAAAGATCGGTATTATCGGGGCGGGAACAATGGGAAGCGGCATAGCCGCGGCTTCTGCTGTAAGCGGATTTGAAACATTGCTTTACGATATTTCTCATGAAGCAGTAAACAAAGCAGTAGATTCAATTTCCAAAGGATTCAAAAAGCTCGAAGAAAAAGGCAAGCTTACACCCGCCAAACGCGCTGAAGCCGAAGCCAATTTAGCCAAAGTGGCTGATCTGACAGGTCTGGCTGACTGCGATATCATCATCGAAGCCGCCATAGAAAATATCGATCTTAAAAAAGAGCTATACAAAAACCTTGATGAAATAACCAAACCGGATACAATTCTGGCTACAAACACTTCGTCATTTTCTATAACCTCAATTTCAACTGCTGTTAAGAATAACCCGGGCAGGGTAGTGGGCATGCATTTTTTCAACCCCGCTAACATTATGAAACTGGTTGAAGTGATAAGAGGTGAATTCACCACTGATGATACCGTAGGCGCTGTTATTCATTTATGTAAATTGCTTGGCAAGGTACCGGTTTTATGCAAAGATACTCCCGCATTCATTGTTAACCGCGTAGCAAGAGCGTTTTATGGGGAATCATTGAAGATAATGGGCGAAGAAAATCTAAGCGCCGAGGCGCTTGATAAGATAATGAAGGAAGAAGGCGGCTTCGCTATGGGACCCTTTGAACTCATGGATCTAATCGGCATTGATATAAACCTCTCTGTCACCAAATCAGTCTATGAAGCTTTTTTCTACGACCAGAAGTATAAACCAAGTCCTATACAGCAGAAGATGGTTGATTCCGGCCTGCTTGGCAGAAAAACCAAACAGGGCTTTTATAAGTATTGATTCAATTCGTCATTCCTGCCTGCCTTGTCTCTAAGGCGAAGGATCTCATCAATTTAACAAAATCATTTTGGCCGGGAACGCAGCGACGCCTGACTGCCTTAGCAGTAAGCAATCTTATCGTATAAGCAGAAACATTTTGCGAGGAGCGAAAGCGACGAAGCAATCTCACTATCGGTTCTAATGATCTGACTTATTCTAAGATATCCACGAAAAATTGTTTAATTTTTTATTATCTTTGTACAGCACAAAGCCAAAAGGTTAAACCAAAAGCATAAGACAAAATGCAAACACTACTCAAAATATTAGGATTCGTAACTATTTTCATCGGCATAATTGCCGGCATATATGTAATTTCAGATGCATTAAGCCTCTATGCCAGCCTGAAAGGCGCACCCAATCCGTATATGGAGCAGGTTTACCTGATAAAGATCGTAGCAGGGGGAGCAATTATACTTTCCTCCATAGTTTCAGGTATGCTATACCTCAGCTTCGGCATAGTTATTGAACTGCTCGATAGCCTGAACCACAGAATAATCCTATTCCTGGATGCCCTTGAAAAATCAAAGAACCCCAAAAAGGATGACGAATTCAGTTATTAAGTTCATACTAAATGTATAAAGTATTAAATCTCAGCCCAATGATTCCTTCTTACAATATCAAAAAAACAACTGAGTTTTTTACAGGTTTATTTTCATTTGATGTTGAAATGGAAGTTCATTCTTATGTTGTCCTGTCAAAGGATAATCTTACAATTCATATTCTGAATGCAGGTTCAAATGTTGGGCAAATGGAGTTTTACATTGAAGTGGATAATGTTGATGCACTGTGGAAATCTATAAAAGGCAGGCTTGAAGGAATCAAAACTCGTGAACCTTTTGATAGAGAATACGGAATGCGTGAATTCCACGTTGCAATACCTTTTACAGAGACACTGCTTTTTGTCGGTCAAGTGTTATAAATTATAAAAAAAGCTCTCTACAATTCAACCTTAGTTTGCGATACCCATATTGGCAAATCATGGTCAATCTTACCAAGCATCATGTTCAACTGGCCTGTATGGTGCTGAATGTGCCGCATACTGTGGAGCAAGTGTTCTATCATGCTGTAATTTCTCCTCTGATTGTTCCATCTCATTATGCTCAATTCCACAATTGGTCTGCCCAGAAGTTTGCGTGCTTTTTCCCTCGAATGTCTTAAGTAAGAAATCAGCTCTTCCTTAGAATATGTCCTTTCCGGCATTATCCCCGATGGGTCCATTTCGGACATTGTATAAGGCTCTGGCGGATGAAAATTTTCCGGATCGGTTGTAAGGTCATAATCAGTGAAGAATAAACAATGGTAAGCATTATACCAGAATTTATCTTCTCCATCCCAAAGTGTATCCGGACACTTAACAAGCGCGTTTTCCAGCATATCCAATGCCGCGCCATACTGCTTCCACAATTCTGCTTTTAAAGTATTATTCATAGCTTGAAGATATTTTTGAAATTTAGACTATCTGCTAAATCAACTAAGAGTTCATTCAAGATACTCTATACACACTCAACACACTCAATACACTCAATACACTCAATACACTCAACACACTCACAACTCAGCCTTCGTTTGCGAAACCCATTTCGGCAAATCATGGTTAATTTTTCCCAACATCATGTTCATCTGACCCGTATGGTGCATCACATGCCGCATATTGTACATTGTAATTTCAAGCATGCTGTAATCTTTCCAGGGATTCTTCCACCTGTATGCCGCTTTGGTTTCATCCATATCCTGCAGCAAATTTCGCAATTTGCTGCGGCAATGTGAAACATATACCAGCAATTCATCTTTACTGTAAATTTTCTCCGGCATTACTTCATCAATTTCCTCTTCCTTAATTGTAAATGGAGCGGGCATTTTAAAGTTATCGGGATCCATATCCAGATAATAATCAGTAAAAAATAGCGTATGGAAAGCTATATACCAGTAACTGCTGCGTACTTCGTCAATATGCTTCGCATCAGAAGTATCATTGTAGGTTGAGTAGTTGTAAGTCCATAAGTCCTGCGGCGACTTACTTATCGCGTTCTCAAACATATCAAGCGCCGCGCCGAATTGTTTCCATAATTCTGTTTTGATCGTTTCTATCATTTTTTTTTTTGGTGTTTATATTTACTTTTTTTGAACAAGGGGTTGTAACCCCTTGTTGATATTTTCGTGGTGTCGGGACTTTCGTCCCGGTACAGCTTACAGTACTCAAATATGCTTTTTCATTCTTTATAGAAATTATCTTTAAACTTATCCATAGCGTAGTACAATATCTCAAAGTTTTCGTTCTCATCGGGAAAGTGCAGGAAAAAATAAACTTCCGGCAATCCCTTGCTTCGCCATTTTTTTATCATTTCTACCCATACGTCAATCCTTCTCTTATCAATTTCATATCCGTATGTATCAAATCTAACAAACGCAGTATGATTTGTCAGCTTAAGTTTATTCAGATACTTTATGGTCTCGAATTTATCCACTATAACCAACCCCGCATTGTTTGCCTTTAAGATGGAATACGCCTCTTCCAGTATATTATCATACTCCAGCCAGAATGGCCGCAGCTCCACGCTGACCTTAAAATCCGCAGGTAGCGCTTTTAGATAACTATCCAGTACATCAAAATTTTCCGGTGAAAAATCCGGGTGCAGCTGCAGGAATGATATACCCAGGTTTTCCCCGAAAAAACTTACTCGCTTCAAAAAATCATCGGTCAGCTCCGCTGCGCCGATGAGCTGTTTATCGTGCGTTATCAACTTTGGGAATTTCGGGCAGAACCTGAAGTTCGTTCCAACCTCATCGCGCCAGCGTTCGATCCGTTCCACATCCACAAAATCGTGGTAGGTGGAATTCACCTCTACACAGTTAAACTGCTGACTGTAATGCGCCAGGTATTTACCGGGTTTAGCGTGGGAGGGATATATCTTACCAACCCATTTACTGTAACCCCATTGCGAGCAGCCAAAAAATACCATATTGTTTATTGAACTAAATTGCTGCCTTTTCTGATTTCATTTTTACTTCGTCATCAAGCGGTTCAGCCATTTTGCCTGCAACTTCATCTGCCGCCGTTAGGAATTCACCCGCGCTTTTGGTCTTCATCAGCACCGGCATTCTTGTATGGATAGCTTTCATAAATGTATTGGGTTCGCAGGTTATTATACTAGCGCTATCGCGCTTATCAATGCCCGTTTTCATAACGCCGCCTGCAAAAAATATCGGTGTCCTTTGCACTGATATCCGCTGCGGCACTTTTTTGCCCTTTTCGCCCGTCCATTCGTAAAATGCCGTCATGGGGAAAATACACCTCCCTTCATCAAATATCTTTTTCCACTTGCTCCCTTTTTTGAGTATAGTTTCTATCTTTGAATTGAAGATATCCTTTTCTATCATCGGGTCCTTGCCCTTTGCTGCGCGGGAGGGATCAAACACCTGTGATTTTATTCCCCATTTCCTGAGCTCCAGCTTAAATACATTCGTGCTCTTATCAAATGTTATGACTTTCACAATGTTTGTTGGGGCTATGTTTTCCTTCTTAAGGGAATCAGTCTTAAGATCGCTCAATACTTCATCAAGATCGTATGCAATATTCAGTTCACCGATGTGTTTTTCAAATTCTGCCTGCAAGGCGGCGTCATCCGCCGCGTTTTCGTATCTGCCGCACATAATAATTTAAGTTAGATTTACAGTTAACAGTTCATTCCAGTTTGTTGTGTAGCGTTGTGATATATGCTGACGCTTCATAGCCCAGTCCTGTGCTATTCCGCTTGATGCAACTTTAAGCGAATCCCTCCCAAAGGTTTTATTTATGCTGTCCATCGCTTTCATTATCCTGTTTCTTTTATCATGGTCACGGTTTACCAAAAAAGCATTCAATTGAACAGGTGTTTCAGGTACTATATTTCCCAGCAGCACCCCTGCTTTTATATAATTATACCCGGGTTTGTAGATCTTCCTCAGCAGGTACACTGCATACTTAATCAGTTCGGGTGTGTAGTTTGCCGGCTCCGGCAGCGTGATTGTTTTATTTTCCGCATGCTGTTTGTCGGTAAGTTTGTAGTGATTTGTCATCACAAACACATTAATGCTGTTGCAGCAGCCTTGCTGCTTCCGTAGTTTTTCCGCTGCCCTTATTGTGTATTGACTTATAGCTTCTTCAAGCTCACACTGCTTATTAACATACCTGCCAAAACTGCGGGAGCTCATTATCGCTTTCTTAGGCTCAAGCACCTCATCAAGCGAAACCGCGCTCAATCCCTGCAGCTCATATTTTGTCCTGAGACCAATGATTCCCATCTTATCCTTTATGAAAAATTCCGATGCGTCCCTGAAATCCTTAGCGCTCAAAATTTTACGGTTCATCAGCATTCTGCCAAACGCTCCGCCGATTCCCCATACCTCATGTATCGGCACATGTGCCAGCAGCTTATCCATTTTTGGGAAGTCCACAATATCAAATACTCCGTTTAACCGTGGATTATGCTTAACATACTCATTGGCTATTTTGCTCAGCGTTTTTGTGCGTGCTATTCCAACGCTCACTGGAATCCCCGTATTCTTAAATATCGTTTTCCGTATCTCTTTGCCGTAGGCTGTGTAATCATTGACCGAAATATCTTTCATATCCAGAAACGCCTCATCAATTGAATAAAGCTCAATGTTTGGCGTAAATTTGGCAAGCAGATTCATAACGCGCTCAGACATATCGCCATACAATACATAATTACTGCTAAGTACTCTTATGTTATTCGATTCAATTATTCCCTTTACCTTAAAGTAGGGGATACCCATAGTAATTCCCAAAGCTTTCGCTTCTTCGCTGCGCGCGACAACGCATCCATCGTTGTTTGAAAGCACCACGACCGGCACATTGTTAAGCTTCGGATTGAACACACGCTCGCAGCTGACATAAAAGTTGTTGCAGTCAACCAGCGCGAATATTTTATTTTTCAGTATTTCGGATTCAGTACCCAGGTAACAATTCCCCAAATTAATAATTCAGTTTCTTCGTTAATTTCTATTGGCGCAAAATTTTTGTTGGCTGATTTCAGGTAATACTTACCCTTAACCTTTTCAATTCGTTTAACGGTAAAATCACCGTTAATACATGCTATGCAAATACTGTTCGGTTTGTAATCAAGGCTCTTATCAACTATCAGCAGACTTTTATCATTAATCCCTTCATCAATCATGCTTTCACCCTTAACCTTTATGAAAAAAGTCGATGAGGGATGCTTTATCAGGTGTTCGTTCAAATCCAGCTTCTGCTCAGCGTAATCTTGAGCGGGCGAAGGAAAACCCGCATTCACCTTGCTGTCAATAAACGGGATCAGAACCTTCTTCGAAGGTTCATAAGTATATATCTCAATTTTCGGCATGGCTAAATATACTTGATTCCATAATAAATATAAATGAATTTTAACCTGTAAGGGTATCATTTGATGATATTAAATAAAAAACAATTTTGAAATATTAAATTATTAACAATTTACGATACATAAACACTTAGAGCAAAATTAGAAAACAATTAAATAATATTTCTTTGAACCATGTGAAACATAATTTCAATAGATTCTCTAGCATCATTATGTAAAAGGTGAACAGGTTGAATTTCATTAGTTATAGCTCTATTCATTAATGAGTCTGTATGAAGCGGATTTCTGTGGTGTACAAAAGGGTTTCTCTTAAGTCTTATTTTGTTGATTTTCAATAAAATGTAATCTGGAAGAAATTCTGTACCTTTAAATTCCTTTATAAACTGAGACATAGACATCTTTGCCCTTTTGTTATCATTCCTTAAATGAAAATATTCTTGAAATCGTCTTTCAATAAATGATTGTGCAAGAATAATTGTTGAAATAAATTGACCGAAAATGTAAGAATGGATTGCTTCATTAAAAATTTTAAACGATTCATCGCTTCCAAATTCCTTATTCCCAAAAGGAAAAATACTATTAATTTCCTTAAGTCTTAACAGTCTTTCATCAAAAGTATTTGAGTCGTAATTTTTCAATTCTTCATACGCTGAATCCACAATTTCTATATTTTTCCCGAATAAATCCTTATCCATAATTCAATAACAAATCTTTTTAGAAAAATTAACTTTACAAAAAAATAAATTAAAAAAAATTTAAATAGTAATAAATTAGTCTCCCAATTGAAAAAGGCTTAAAATTGATACACCTATATTATCTAATCTCAAAATCAGACTGCAATGCGTTAGGATTTAGATTTATAATTAAATTTTTTCTTTCACCAGTTAGTTCATCAAATATAATTTTGTTGTAAATCCATTGTTCACCAGGCTCACCAATTTCATCCATTTCAATATTCCTAGTGTCTGGTTTGCCTAATAGTTCCGATAATTCTTTCGGTTCAAATTTTTTAAATAAATCTTTAACTTCTTCCACAGAATAAGTGCCCTTAATTTTCTTTATACTAAATCGTAATTCAAAAGTTTTGAGTACACTTTTAAGGCTATCATTTTCTTCTTTAAAAAAGATTAATTCTTTTTCTATTTCGCTAGGTTGATTGATTTTAGCTTTTGTTTCGTTTAGCTCATAGCTAAGTTTTTTATTCTCAACACCCAAATTATGTATTTTTTCTTCAAGTTTTTCATTATCATTAGAACAAGAACAAAAAACGATAATTGAGAGAAGCGAACATATTTTTAGATACATAATTAAAAAGTATTTAAGTTTTATAGAAACAACTCTTTTAATTTATAAAAGCTAATAGTGAAGTCCACTAAAAGCAAATATAGTTTTTTTAAATGTCAAAATAACCAACTTAATACTTAACTATATCTAACATTTCATTTTATTATTTTCGATTTGTAATATTTTTAAGGTTTTTTCTAAACCTCATTTTTAGTATATTTGTATAATATAGCATTATTTTAGCGTTTAAAGGTGTGCTCTAATCACACTAAAATCGTGATGTAGTCACGCCAAAGGCGTGATAGCTCAGTAGTAATCTGCCCTCGTAGCTCAGTAGGATAGAGCGTCGGTTTCCTAAACCGCAGGCCACAGGTTCGACTCCTGTCGAGGGTACAAAGAAGCAAAATGTCAAAGCCAAAATGTCAAAGTATAAAGCTTTGAGAGATTTTGGCTTTTGAATTTATCTAATATGAACAAAGTCGCTTTAATTACCGGTGGTGTACGCAGACTCGGCAGGCAAATCTCCCTTTACCTTGCCTCAAAGGGGTATGATCTCGCCATTATCTACAATTCCAGCAGCCCCGCGGAAATTAAACGCACTTCAGCTCTGCTGAACGCCTTCGGCATAAAGTATAAGCTGTACAAATGTGACCTTAAGAACATTAAACTGCTTAAAAATACTATCAATACCATTGGCAAGGATTTCAAAAAGATCGATGTACTTGTAAACAATTCAGGCGTTATCAAAAAAATTGATCTCTTTGATATTACAGAACAATTGTTTGATGATACGATCGCAGTAAATCTCAAAGCGCCGCTGTTTGTTTCGCAATTCGCCGTAAAGTATCTGAATAGATCCAAAGCACCTGTGATTATAAACATCGCTTCGCTTGGGGGAATGCAAAACTGGTCCGGATTCATTCCCTACAGCCTCAGCAAAACCGGCGCAGTAAAGCTGACATACCTGCTCGCGCGCAGGCTTGCGCCTAAGATCCGTGTGAACGCCATCGCTCCCGGCACAATAATTATCCCGGGCGAAGAACATGGCACACCTAAAAAGATCAATGTTTCAAAAATTCCCATGAAAAAATACGGCACATCAGCGGATATAATTAATGCAGTTGAGTTTATTATTGAGTGCAGTTATCTTACGGGTCATGTTATCCCCGTTGATGGCGGAAGATTGCTAAACAATTGACAAACAACAATTTTCCTCATCCTGAGCTTGTCGAAGGATGACCCCTCGACGGGCTCGGGGTGAGGAAAATCAGAAGTGAAGGATGACCCCTCGACGGGCTTGGGGTGAGGAAAATCAGAAGTGAAGGATGACCCCTCGACGGGCTCGGGGTGAGGAAACATAGAAAGATAGTTCAATTAAATCAAATATATGGCATTACAAAAAGCACCAAAAGCGTATAAAGATGAAAAATTTCTGAACAGCCCCGCGGCGCGTTCTCTCAGAATAGTTTCAGAATACATGGAGCCGCAATACAGGTTCAGACAGGAAAACGTAAGGGATACTATTGTTTTTTACGGCTCGGCGCGCCTGCTGCCAAAGAGTGTAGCCAATAAAAGACTCAAAGCCCTTAAGCAGCTTAAAAAACCCAATCCGCGGCGCATCAAAGATGCTGAAATGGATCTCGAAATGTCACGTTATTACGAAGATACCGTAAAGCTCTCGCAGATGATAACCGAATGGTCAATGAAACAGGAGCCCGGAAACAGGTTTGTAGTCTGTTCAGGCGGGGGACCCGGTATCATGGAAGCATCAAACCGCGGAGCTAAAAAGGCCGGCGGCAAATCAATTGGTCTGAATATCAGCCTGCCGTTTGAGCAGAACCCAAATCCGTACATAACTCCCGCGCTTAATTTTGAATTCCACTACTTCTTCATGCGTAAATTCTGGTTTGCTTATCTTGCCAAGGCATTGATCATTATGCCCGGCGGATTCGGTACGCTTGATGAATTATTTGAGCTCCTTACGCTGGTGCAGACCAAAAAGATCAGGAAAAAAATGCCCATAGTTATTTATGATAAAAAATTCTGGAACAATATCATAAACCTTGAAGAGCTTGCAAACAAACGCGTTATTGATAGGGAAGATCTTAAATTGTTTTGCGTTGTAGATACCGTTGAAGAGGCATTCGAGATACTGAAAAACGATCTCAGCAAACATTACCTCCAGAAGACTGTAAGTCTTTTTAACCAGAAAGCGGTTGTCACACCAAAAGAAAAACGTAAACTCGAAAAACGGGTAAAAGAATCTTAAATGGATCAGAGAAATAGAGTAAAAATATGATAATCAGTATGACTGGATTTGGAAAAGCTTCCAGGTCCGTAAAAAAATTAAAAGTGAACGCGGAGCTCCGCAGCGTAAACAGCAAATACCTTGAAGTTTCATGCCGCCTGCCAATGGTCTTTTCAGATAAAGAATCAGAGATAAGGGAAGTAATTTCACAGAAAATCTCACGCGGGAAAATTTCTGTACAGCTTGGCATCGAAAAAAGCGTTAATTCCGATGCTGCTATCCAGGTTAAACCTGAAGCCGTTAAGGATTACTTTAAACTCCTGAACAGCATAAAGAAAACTACAGGAATTAAAGAAGAAATTAAACTTGAACATATCCTGAAGTTCTCAGAAATATTTAAAGGTGAATCCAACGATGACCTGGCTGATTATTGGAGTGACGTAAAGAAGATAATTTCCGCGGCCGTCAGTGACCTACTGTTAATGAAAGCCAAAGAAGGCAAGGTGCTTGAAAAAGATATCTTATCAAGGCTAAGCTCCATCGAAAAAAAGCTTGATGTTGTTACTAAACTTTCCGTAAAAAACGTAGGTGAAACCAAGCGCAAAATGATGGAAAAGGTTAACAAGCTGCTTAACGAGGCTAATATACAATCCGATAACAACCGGCTGGAGTATGAGCTTATTATGATAAGCGACAGGCTTGATATCACCGAAGAAGTGATTAGGGCAAAATCACATATTAATTACTTCAGGAATAACGTTAAACAAAAAGAACTTTCCGGCCGCAGGCTTAATTTTCTTGTACAGGAAATTAACAGGGAAATTAATACAATTGCCTCAAAATCCAACAGCTCTGAAATTTCACAGTTTGTGGTTGAAATGAAAGAAGAACTCGAAAAGATAAAGGAACAGCTGCAGAATATTGAGTAATTTCATCAATTTTTGTGGTTTTTCAGGCAATTTATTCGACTTTTAATAAACCAAATAAATCACGATATTTAAGATTAGGCAAATATGCTCTTTGTAATTTGCGCTTCAAGCGGAGCAGGTAAAACAACAATAATCAGGGAATTATTTAAAAAATTTCCTGAAATTAAGTTTTCCGTTTCCGCAACCACAAGGAAAAAACGTCCAAACGAAACAAATGGTAAGGATTACTATTTTATTTCTATGGATGAATACAACAAGCTTAAGGCTGAAAACAAATTTATCGAAACCGAAGAAGTGCATGGCAACTTTTACGGTACATTAAAAAGTGAAGCGGAACCTTTCCTTAAGAGCGATGATATAATGATACTTGATGTTGATGTAAAAGGCGCGCTGAATATTAAGAAAATGTACCCCGAGGCTGTAACCGTGTTTATTGATGTTCCTTTTGATGAACTCCTCAGAAGGTTAAGGAACAGGAACACCGAAACCGAAGAGGAAATAAAAAAACGCGCTTCGCGCATTAAAATGGAAGCCGGACTGAAAGATAAATTCGACTGTATTGTAGATAACAGCAGCGGCATTGAACAGGCAGTAACTGAAACAGAAAAAATAATAAATAAATATATAAAGCAGTAAGGAGCTATAAAATGAAGATATCCCCACTTGAAATTGAAGAAGTTGAATCAAAAGCGGGTAACATCTATGAAGCGGTTGTTGTAGCGGCTAAACGCGCAAGACAGCTTAACGATGAGCAGAAACTTGAATACAACCAGAGAGTTGAACCTCTTATCAAAGCTGATGATGACAGCGATGATACCGTTGTAAGCAAAGATAAAATGAATATCAGCGTTGAGTTTGAACAGAGAGCCAAAACCACTGAAGCAGGCTTGAATGAACTGCTTGCCGATGGACTTGAGTTCAGAATAAGGAACGAAAATCCCGAAGATTAATTTTCAATAATGCCGGTCGCTCTAAAATGTATTAAAACATTACAGAGTAAATACCAAATCGCATAAAACCATAGAATTTAAACCATTGAATTTAAAAGGAAAAAAAATATTACTTGGTATATCCGGCGGAATAGCGGCATACAAATGCTGCGAACTGGTCAGATTATATAAAAAAAGCGGAGCGGAAGTCAAAGTAACAATGACGCCCTCCGCTTTAAATTTTGTTTCACCCGTAACCCTTTCTGCGCTCTCTGGCAATGAAGTAATGATAAATCTTTTCCCCGAAGTTGATCCCAACACCTCAAGCACAATTGAAACCAAAACCTGGCACATATATACAGGTCTGTGGGCTGATATTTTTGTGATCGCTCCCGCAACAGCCAATACTATTGCCAAGATAGTTCACGGCATCAGCGATAACTTCCTCACATCAACCGTGCTTTCAGCGCGCTCACCTGTACTTATTTCACCCGCTATGGATGAAGATATGTATCTCAATGAAGCTACCGTAAGGAATGTTTCTGCCTTAAGAGAACTGGGCTATCTTGTAATTGAACCTGAATCAGGTGAGCTTGCAAGCGGCTTAAGCGGTGTAGGCAGATTGCCCGAAGCGGAAACAATATTTCAGCATACTTTAAACGTACTTAACGGCGCAAACAGAGATCTTGAAGGTAAAAAAATACTTATAACTGCCGGACCCACGTATGAACCCATTGATGATGTCAGATTTATCGGAAACTACTCAAGCGGCAAAATGGGATTCTCGCTTGCGCTCGCTGCTATGCAGCGCGGTGCTGATGTTAAACTGGTAACAGGACCCGTTTCCTTAAAAACACCACGTCACGTCACACGAATCGATGTAAATACCGCCGAAGAGATGTTTAACGCAGTTAAAGATAATCTTAAAGGCAATGATATTGTGATAATGTCCGCCGCAGTAGCTGACTATAAACCAAAGAGTGTACATAAGGGCAAACTGAAAAAGTCCACGGGTGATAATCTTGCAATCGAAACCGAACGCACTGTTGATATACTTGAATACGCGGGGAAAAATAATACTGGATTTAAACTTATCGGCTTCGCGCTCGAAACTGAAAATGAAATTGAATATGCCCTTGATAAAATTAAGCGTAAAGATCTTGATATGATTGTTGTGAATAATCCAAAGGTTGAAGGGGCCGGATTTAAAACCGATACCAATGTGATAACGATCATTGATAAAAACGGGAATAAAAATGAATACCCTAAAATGACTAAGTTTGAAGCTGCCGGAAAAATTCTGGATAGTATAAAGTAAAATATTGAATGAGTACAGAAGATGTAAATAAACTGCTAACTGAAACTGAATCGATAATTAAGAATTTCGAGAGGTTCTATTCAGGTAAATTGTACATCGATAAAAATGTACCTAAAAAGGCGCTGGTTGAATCCGAAGTGATTACTGAGGCACCTAAACCTAAAGTACGTAAACCTGCGGCAAATACTGTGCAAAACAATAAAAGCGCTGTCGCGGAAATAGACATTTTCGGCAATGAAAATATAAAACGTGAAGAATGGGAATTTGCTGAATCGCTTGATGAACTGAATTCCAAGATCAACACCTGCATGAAATGCGGCCTGGGTAAGACCCGCACAAACTTTGTTTTCGGAGTCGGCAATCCAAAGGCTGATGTTGTTGTTATCGGCGAAGCGCCGGGCGCTGATGAGGATTCCCAGGGAGAGCCGTTCGTTGGAAGGGCAGGGCAGCTGCTTAACAAGATACTCGAAGCAACAGGCTTCTCCAGGGATGAAGTATTTATCCTGAATATTCTGAAATGCCGCCCTCCGGGCAACCGCAATCCCGCACCCGATGAAGTTGAGCTGTGCAGACCCTATCTCGAAAAACAGCTTAAGCTTATCAATCCAAAACTCATTTTACTTCTTGGAAAAGTGGCATCTGAATCTCTATTGAAAACAAAAGAACCATTGAATAAATTACGGGGCAAGACCCACGATTACAAAGGCTGGAAGGTCAGAGTGACATTCCACCCCGCGGCACTGCTCAGAAATCCGAACTGGAAACGACCCACATGGGAAGATATGCTGGAATTTAAAGCGCTGTATGAAGAAATGACCGGCAAAAAAATTGTGACCGGTTCAATTAATTAAGTCCTAAATTGTTTACATTTGGCCAGAAAAAATAAAAATAATATAACAGAAATTACAAACATACCCGAAGATGTTCTATATGGCGGTAAGGTACCTCCGCATAGCCGTGAGCTCGAAATGAATATCCTTGGCGGTATGATAATCGATAACGCCTTAATTGATGCGGTTAACACCATTCTTAAACCAAAGCATTTTTATGTCAATGCCAACGGACTTATTTTCAGGGCTATTAGTGACCTCAGGGATAGGAACGAACCGGTTGATATTATTACACTTTCAGAAGAACTGAAAACTCGGGGTGAGCTTGATGCTGTTGGGGGTCCTCATTACCTCGCGGAGCTCTCTACAGCATTTTCTTCCCAGGAAAGCATTGTATTTTCTGCAAACAAGGTCCTCGAAAACTGGATAAAGCGTGATATGATACTGCTTACATATTCACTTAATGAGCAGTGTTACGATCCTACCATGAATACCGAGAGCCTGCTGGATAAAGCGCAGCAGGAAATACTCGAGGTAACAAACTACCTTCAGAAAAAGAATTATACCCATATCAAAGATGAAGTCCGCGAAACTATGGAGTATGTGGAATCGATCCACGAGCGGCATGAAAAAGGGGCGACTGTATTTGGTGTGCCGAGCGGCTACGATGAACTCGATGCCTTAACAGGCGGCTTCCAGAAATCAGAGCTTATCATCATTGCGGGCAGACCCTCACACGGAAAAACCGCGCTTGCACTCAATTTCGCGCGTAACGCCGCCGTTGAGCATGAAAAGAATATCGGTATATTTTCGATTGAAATGAGTAACCGTGAGCTCGCCTTAAGGTTTATTTGTCTTGAGTCAAAAGTAGATATATCCAAACTAAAAACAGGCAGGCTTCCGGAATCAGACTGGGCTAAGATAGCCAAACAGACCCCCAGGCTTATGAGCAGCAAGATAAATGTGGTGATTGATGACTCCTCACCGCTTAGTTTGCTTGAATTACGTTCTAAAGCGCGCAGAATGAAAGCCCTGCAGAACATCGATATGATCATGGTAGATTACCTCCAGCTTATGGAAGTTTCAAATAAAGGAAATATGGACAGGCACCTTGAAATTGCTTATATAACCAGAGGTTTAAAGCAGCTGGCAAAGGAACTTGATATCCCCGTTGTTGCGTTATCCCAGTTAAGCCGTAAAGTGGAAGAACGCGCAGGCAAAGAAAAACGCCCGCAGCTTTCGGATCTTAGGGAATCAGGAGCTATTGAGCAGGATGCGGACGTTGTGATTTTCATTAACAGACCCGAAGTATATATCAGCAAAGATGACCCCAAATTCCACGAGGTTGAAGGATTAGCGGAAGTTATTGTTGGTAAACAGCGAAACGGACCCATAGGTGAAGCTAAATTAACGTTCATTCATAATTATGCAATGTTCGCTAACCGGGCCAGAGACGCCGAGCCAACCTATTACGCTCCGCAGGATTCACCATTTTAAGACGATTTTACCCGCGAAAGCGGGTAACTCTTAGCTGGATATTGAGAGATTTTAAAGGATTTCATGTAATTCCGTTTCAAGATTTTAGCAGTGTAACAAATAAAAGTCTAATTTAAACCAGAGTTTCCCGCGTGCGCGGGAATAAAATATTATATGAAACTATCACGCAGAAATTTTATTAAATCAACAGCGCTAAGCGCTATATTTTTAAGTGCAGTACCACAGGCAGTTAAATCAATGAGTAGCTCCTTGTGGGATGACTATGACGAAGTTCTTTGCAAAAAGAAATTTAAACTTCTGGTCGAGGGTGATGTAAGATCCATGTCTATTGGCGATGCGATTGCCGAAGTAGGGAAGTCATTCATTGATACCGACTACGTTGCAGGCACTCTGGATAAAAATATGAGCGAGGGTCTGGTTGTTAACTTAACCGGACTCGATTGCGTAACTTTCGTGGAAAATTGCCTGGTTTTTGCACGCTGCATTAAGCTGGGTAAAACAAGTTTTGATGACTATAAAGCAGAGCTTAAAAAAGTACGCTACCGCGATGGTACGATAGACGGCTACGCAAGCCGCCTGCATTATTTCTGTGACTGGATCACCGATAACGAAAATAAAGGCATTGTTAAGGATATTACCGCAGATATCGGCGGCGTTTCATACAACAAAAACATCGATTTTATGTCAACCCATACCAAATCATACAAGCAGCTATCTAACAGCAATGCCCTCGATGGCATTGTAGCCGCTGAAAATGCAATAAATTCAAGGAATTATTATTATATTCCCACAAAAGATATCTCGAAATCTTATGACCAGATGCAGACGGGGGATATAATTGCAACCACAACAAGTATTGGCGGACTCGATGTAACGCACACCGGCCTGGTTTACAAAGAAGGCGGCGGTACATATTTTATGCACGCATCCAGCAAAAGCAAACGGGTAATAATTTCAAATGAGGAACTGCAGGATTACGTGGCAGGGGATTCAAAGAAAACCGGTATCATGGTCGCAAGACCGCTGGAAGTGTAAAATTTAAAAAAGTAGCACAGACATTCCTGTCTGTGCTTTATTCATTATGAAACTCGAATACTTACCTGAAATAAACGCTTATAACGATAGCTTAATCAGGCTATATGATTTCGATGTTATTCAAGCAACAAAACTGCAAACAGAAATCTCCCAAACAATCATAAATCTTAGATCTGAATTAGATTTATCAAAGTTAGATTTTATCAGTTCGATCAATTGTAATCTGGTTTTCAGGCTCTCTGAGAGAGATCAAGGAATTTCCACCAAGGATAATTATTTGTTCTTTTGCGATCTAACTTTAAAGAGATTCGAAGAAATGATTTTGATTATTGAGCCTTTCACAAAGGAAACTAAAAAAGGTCACTTTAATTGGTTATACGATTTGAATATACCTATCGAGTTGTTATTTTCTGCTGATGGGGAATGGTAATTTAAATAACACAGACAGGAATGTCTGTGCCACTATAATTTTTATTCCTCACAAACAACAACAGCGCTGCCATACTCTTTGGTATGCGAAATACTAATATGAAACTTAAATTTTGAATATTCCGATTGCTTAACATGGTTTATATAAGGCTTACCCCTTTCATCGTTCAATATCTCAATATCTTTCCACCCGAAATCTTTTGAAATACCCGTGCCTATGGCTTTGCTGTAGGCTTCCTTGCTTGCGAATCTGCCGGCAAAGTGCAGCTCCGCGTCACTGAATTTCTTGCAGTACGCTATCTCGTTATCAGTAAGTATCCGCTTAAAGAACTTATCACCATATTTTTCCATGATGCCCTTTATCCGCGCTACTTCTATTATGTCAATCCCTACACCTTTTATCATATAATAATACCCATTCCCGCGCTGTGATTGCCTGTGGCATGGAAGGCGGGAATCTCTATTTTTAAATTTCAGGTTCATTCCCGTGTAGACGGGAATCTCTATTTGGATTATTTAAATTCTTGAATAATAATTCTAAAAACTCCAGGTCAGTTAACTTCTTGTTAAAATTCTCTGATAGATCTTTCCAATCAGGATTTAGTTTATTAATAAGGTTATTCTTCCAACTTCTGTTCCATTTTTTCAATTGATTTTCTCTCTTCATTGCATACTCAACCGTAATATGCGTTTCAAAATATACTAATCTGTTTACATTGTAGAAATTTGTAAAACCCTCATATTTTTTATCTTTGTGCTCTTGAATCCTGCGGACAATATCATCAGTGAACCCAGTATATAAAACTGTCTTATTGATATTTGTTAGAATGTAAACATAAAATTTCTTCATAATTGAGATACCCGCCTTCGCGGGTATTATTTAGACATTCTCCTTCTTCACTATCTCCACCAGCTCCGCCACGGAATTTATCTCATAATCCGCCCCGTGCACCTTGGTATCGAAAGTATCACCGTACTTGGCGAAAGCGGTTTTCATCCCCACGCTCTTGGCTCCCACCACGTCACGCTCCGCCCAGTCACCCACCATCAGAGCATCAGCTGCTTTGACTCCCAGCTTATCCAATATCAAATTAAACGGTACCGGTGAGGGCTTACGCTCTCTGGAATCATCATAAGTCACGATCCCGTCAAACATATGATGCAGTCCTATATACGTCAGTCTCAGCCACGCCTCTTTGCTGGGCGCGTCGCTAACCACACCGAGTTTTATACCCATTTTTATCAGCTTAATTAGAGTCGGTATCACCTGCGGATATGTGTTCAGCTCCGCTTCGCGCGCCGTGCGGTATGCTACCACACCGGCGGAAAGTATCTTATAATCCATCTTACCGATGAAATGATTCAGCAGCTGGTCAAACACCTGCTGGTACTCGATACCTTTTTCATTATATATTTCGTCGATCTTTCTGCGTATTTCCGCGTAGGGAAAGTCCAGCCCGGCATCGATCATAGCCTTGGTTGCGGCTTCTACTGCGGTGTTCTTCATCCTCATAAAATCTATGAGAGTGTTATCAAGATCAAATACTACTGCTTTTATCATGGGAATATATTATAAATGTCTTTTCTGTGTGAAATTCTGTTTAATGTGATAATTTGTTGTTTCGTATCAACAGTTAATCCAAGTCTGTAATTTCCAACACGGATCCTGTATTTATCTTTGTAACCTGTCATTTTTTTGATATCAATATTTTCAAAAGGGGTGGCTGAAGAAAGTTTTTCAAATGCTATAATTTCAATTTTTAATCTGTCCAGCTTTGGTAACTTTGAAAGTTCTTTTAGAAAGATCTTTTTATAATTAATCTTCCACATTTTTATCAAGGCTTTGGTAAAACTTCAAGGCATCCTCTTTATTTAGCGTTTCATCATTTTCTGTTTCTTCTATCAATTTTGCCAATCCATAATTTTCAATTATATCTTCCAGTTTTTCAAATTCTTCAATGGGAATTTGGACCGCAATTTTGTTCAGATTCTCGTCTGTTATGTATTTTTTGTGTATTTCTGTCATTTTATAACCGTTTGCAAATATACATTTTTTTATATTTAACTAATAGCAATTTTCATGGACTCAATCAAAATCACTTATAATGTTTGTATATCTATGGAATAAACCAGTTTCTTTACTATTTTCATAGATTTTGCCATATAAGAAAATTATATTGCGTGATAATTTAACGGATATAATGAATTTCAGGAAGCCCAAAGGCACAAAGGATATACTACCGAAAGATATTCACAAATGGCACTATGTTGAAAGCGTCATCAGGGAAGTTACCGCTTTATTTAACTTTTCTGAAGTGCGCACGCCCACTTTTGAATACACCGAGCTTTTTAACAGGGGAGTAGGCTCCGAAACCGATATAGTTGGCAAAGAAATGTACACATTCCTCGATAAAAGCGGTGATTCCATTACCCTCAGACCCGAAGGCACTGCCCCCGTGATGCGGGCGTTTCTTGAAAATTCCATGTTGTCTGATTCACCCCTGCACAAGCTGTACTACTTCACGAATATGTTCCGGTATGAACGCCCGCAGGCGGGCCGCTACCGCGAGCATACCCAGTTTGGCGGCGAGATCCTCGGCAGCGATAGCTTCTACACTGATGTTGAGCTTATCCTGCTCGCGAAGGAAGTCTATAACCGCTGCGGCATAAGTAATTTCAAAGTAAAAATTAACTCCATCGGCAAACCCGATGAACGCTCTGCCTACATCGCTAAGTTAAAAGACTACCTCAAAGATAACCTGAATGATCTTTCCGAAGATAGTAAACGCAGATTTGAAACCAATGCGCTCCGCATTCTCGATTCCAAAAATCCGGGTGATAGATCCATCACCGATTCGGCCCCTAAAATTCTCGATCACCTCGGCGCTGAATCCAAAGCGCGCTTTGATAAAGTAATTAACGAACTAACCAAACTTTCCGTGAACATCGAAGTTGATTTCCGCCTCGTTCGCGGACTCGATTACTACACCGATACTACATTCGAATTCGTATCTGAAGATCTTGGTTCACAGGATGCCCTCGGCGGCGGCGGAAGGTATGACGGCCTCATCGCGCAGCTTGGCGGCAAGTCTTGCCCCGGTGTCGGATTCGGCAGCGGCATTGAACGCATTCTTATCGTTGCCGAAAAGAACGGCTTCACCTTCGGTGAAGCGGCAAAGCCGCTGGTTTACTTCATATCGCTCAATGATGCCGCGCGCGATAAAGCGTTTGAACTGATAGCGCAGCTTCGCCGGAAAAATATCCCATGCGAAACCGATCTGCTTAACCGCAGCTTCAAAGCGCAAATGCGCGATGCTAATAAACTTGGTGTGAAATATGTTTATATTTTGGGTGAAGATGAAATCAAAAAAGGAATTGGACAGTTAAAAAATATGAGCGATAGCTCGCAAACCGAAGTTGAATTTAATAAATTAGCGGAGAGCCTTGCCTGATATGCGTACCAAAAAAGTTAAACCACCACCAAAAAAATTTGAATATGTCCTTAACATATCAAAAGAACACGATGAAGTGACCAAGCGTGATTATATTTCGTTCCGGTTTGAAACTACCAAGGAATTCCTCACATTCAAGTATATACTCAAGATGGAAAACCGGCAGGATGGCAAGGATCTGTTCTTCAACATTCTCGGATTCTCCGCGCCGGTAGGCGATCTATCCTCAAGCGGAACCGCGGGGTATGAGTTCAGGTTCTTTGATTTTAAGTACACTGAGTACTGCGTCGTCATTGATAAAAAGGACTCCGATAAGAGCAAATTCAGGCTCTTTGTTCAGCGTTCTAAAACTGAACCTGTAAAAGTTTCGCATGTATCCAAAAAAAGTTTTATAGAAATTAAGACAGAAAATGATTCCTAAACTATTTCAACTGGGTCCCATACCCGTTTACAGCTACGGCTTAATGCTGGGAATATGTTTCATTGTAGCAAGCTGGCTCTTGCAGCGCGAGTTCAAACGCAAAAAGCTTGATGAAGGCGCGGCCGTAAACATTACATTTATCGCCCTGGTGGGCGGCGTAGCCGGTTCCAAACTGCTGTATGTCATCGAAGAATGGAGATCATTTTCCGCAATGTCGTGGGGGCAGATATTTTCCACCGATGGATTATTCTCACCCGCAGGGCTCACTTTCTACGGCGGCTTGATCCTCGCTACCGCCCTCGTATATTTTTACACCCGCGCGAAGAAAATTCCGTTCTTAAGAGTTTGTGACGCCGCCGCTCCATCGCTTGCAATTGGCTACGGTATCGCGCGCGTCGGGTGTCACCTTTCAGGTGATGGCGACTACGGCCTGCCCGTATCGGAATTCATGTCATGGGTACCATGGGGCACCGATTACTCCAACGGAACACTCCCGCCATCAATCGCATTTCGCGGCAGCGAAATCGCCGCCAAATTTGGCGGCGTTGTACCCGATAACACCCATTGCCACCCAACGCCAATGTATGAGTTCATCATCGGAGGTCTGCTTTTCTGGCTGCTGTGGCGCAAACGCAGTGTATTCAAAGGTGATGGCAAACTATTCGGTCTGTACTTAATGCTCTCAGGCGCTGCGCGCCTGCTGGTGGAATTCATCAGGCTCAATCCGCGGTTCTTCCTCGGACTCTCAGAAGCCCAGATAATTTCCGTTGTGCTTATCGGGCTTGGCGCGTATTTATATCTGCGCACACCAACAACCTTCGCCCCCGAAAGTGCAAAAGTCACCGGCAAACCCGTGAAGAAAACGGCAAAGATATAAAACGGCCCCCTCGCGCTAAAGGGCACTCCCCTTAGTAAGGGGAGACGAGGTATTTTTTGATTTTGCCTTAAAGTCCCCTCCTTACCAAGGAGGGGATTTAGGGGAGGTCTTAAAATTAGTACATACACAATAGTCTCAAGAGGAGATTAAAAACGGGAAAAATACACAACAGAAAAGAAGATTACGACAAAAGAAAAACGCTTCGGAATAACATGACCAAAGCCGAAGCAATACTCTGGGGCGAGATAAAAAACAGAAAGATTCTTGGATTCAAATTCCGAAGACAATTTGGAATTGGAGCATATGTCGTTGATTTCTTTTGCACTGAATTAAAACTCGCTATTGAAGTTGATGGAGCTACTCATCATACAGACGAAGAGTTAGAGTATGACAATAGGAGAGAGGAAGATATTAATCAGCTTGATATCCAATTTGTCAGATTTTCAAATGATGAAATTTATGTAGCCCTTGATAATGTTATTAAGTGTTTAAAATCAAAAGTAGAAGCATTGGCAGCATATAAAACGACCCCCTCGCCCTAAAGGGTACTCCCCCTTGGTAAGGGGGAGACGAGGTATTTTTCATTGTCTCCGCTGAGTCTCCGCTTTTTGGACTCTGCGGATTTACCTAAAGCCTGGATGCTGAACCAAAATGCAGGGGCAGTCAAGAAGTTTTTACATCTTCGCTATTAAGTCCCCTCCTTACCAAGGAGGGGATTTAGGGGAGGTCTGAAAATGGATTTATGTCGAAGACACGTTGAGGTCTAACATAGTATTAAATGGAATTAAAAATGAACTATATCCCGTGAATAAACTTTTATCCTCATTTACGATTGTTTTCATCTTCCTGCTAACATCAGGATGCACCCCCGAACAAAAACAATCTACCAGCGAAAAAAAACCGGATACCAACTCCACACAAACCACCATTGACCCCGACTCACTCTACTCCATAATTATGGTAGGGGATATGATGCTTGGCACAAATTACCCATCCGCAGCTTCGCTGCCGCCCGATGACGGCCGCGATATACTCAGCGGCGCCGCCGATATACTCCAATCCGCCGATGTAACCATAGGCAACCTCGAAGGCACGCTGCTTAACAGCGGCGGCACACCCAAGGTGTGCCAGAATCCCGAAAACTGCGTAGCATTCAGATCACCCGAGCATTACGCCGGCTACATCAAGGCCGCCGGATTCGATATGATGAACCTTGCCAACAATCACGCGGGTGATATGGGCGATATCGGAAGAAAGTCAACTCAGAGTACACTCAAAAAATACGGCATAGAATATGCCGGGCAGTTAACTGCCCCGACCGCCATCTTCGTTAAGGATGGTATCAAATTCGGCTTAACAGGCTTTGCTCCAAACACCGGAACCCTCAGCATCAACGATCACACCAAAGCCGCGGAAATTGTTCGCGCCCTCAAAAAACAGTGCGATATCGTCATAGTAGCTTTCCATGGCGGAGCCGAAGGCTCGGGCGCCACGCACGTAACCCGCAAGCGTGAGTTTTACCTCGGCGAGGATAGAGGCAACTGCTACCTCTTCGCCCACGATATGATCGATGCAGGCGCCGATATTGTCTTCGGGCACGGACCCCATGTGCCGCGCGGTGTAGAGCTTTACAAAGGCAAGTTCATCGCTTACTCGCTTGGTAACTTCTGCACCTACGGAAAGTTTGGCTTAAGCGGCAATCTTGGCTTAGCCCCAATACTAAAACTCTACATCACAAAATCCGGCGATCTTTCCCACGGCAGAATTTACCCATACAAACAAATTAAGCGCGGCTTCCCCGTGTTTGATGATGATTATGGTGCTGTAAAACTTATGAAAAATATGACCGAAACCGATTTCCCCGAAACCGGCATCCAAATCTCCCCCGACGGCAAAATCACAAAAAAATAAAACAACAAAATTTCCCCTCCTACATTAGGAGGGGCCAGGGGTGGTATGTGTTTCATTTTCATTCTAAACAAAAAAATAAAACAACAAAATTTCCCCTCCTATTTTAGGAGGGGCCAGGGGTGGTATGTGTTTCAGTTTCATTCTAGACAAAAAAATTAAACAAAAAAATTCCCCTCCTATATTAGGAGGGGCTAGGGGTGGTAAAAATATAATTCAGCAATGGTCAGGGGTGGTATGTGTTTCAGTTTCATTCTAATCAAAAAAATAAAACAATAAAATTTCCCCTCCTATATTAGGAGGGGCTAGGGGTGGTAAAATTTTACATGGCTGATTTCATATTTAACGATCCTGAATTAAAAGAACGAAGAAGGGAACTTAGAAAAAATTCAACCCCTGCTGAAATTGAATTATGGAAAAGGTTAAAGAATAAAGCACTCAACGGCAGAAAATTCAGGCGTCAATACAGTGTAGGCAAGTTTATAATTGATTTTTACTGCCCTGAAGAAAGACTTGGCATTGAACTTGATGGCTCAATGCATTTTACATCTGAAAACATTGAGTATGATAAAAACAGAACCGATGTGATAAATTATTTTAATATCAAAATAATACGGTTTGAAAACTATATGATCATGGAAGATATTGAAAATGTTCTTGAAGTAATAAAAAGAAATTTTAATACCACCCCCGGCCCCTCCTGAATCAGGAGGGGAAAGAACAAAGATTTTCCTGAAACCCCGCTAAACATCTCACTGGACGGCAAAATCACAAAAAAATAATCAAAACCGCTTGTCATACCCGCGCAGGCGGGTATCTAGACTTTAATCATTTTGACTCCGAAATTGTTGGAAAACGATTTGCTTGCAAGTCCGAATCAAAAACTTTTCACCACAGAGGACACAGAGAACACAGAGGTTGCGTTGCAGCCCCTGCATTTCCATCTTTGTCACCCTGCCTGACTTAGCGAACGCAGAGAGAGAAGAAGTGCTTGCCCGGCTATGACGTGGCTCTCCTGCCGAAGCCCTGTCGCGCTGAGCGTAGTCGAAGCGCTATTAACCCCCAGGCAGTGCTCGTCTACCGAAACCCTGTCGCGCTGAGCGTAGTCGAAGCGCTATTAACCCGCAGGCAGTTGTCGAAGGGCTGTCTCACCCTGCCTGCCTTATCGAACGCAGAGAGAGAAGGAGCTGTTCACTGCTCCTGCAGTTGTCGAAGGGTCTCATCGGTGAAAGCCGGATTGAGGCCGCAGGACTGGCTCTGACAGTTGGGACATCTGCTTTGGTTGTCATTCCTGCGCAGGCAGGAATCTTAAAGCTTTGTCTTATTTGTGGTCTTGAACCCACCCCCACCCAAAACCTTTCTCAAAAAGAGCATGTTATATTTATATAAACACTAACTAAAACCACAGCCAACATGCCTGAAAATAAAAAAACAAACCAAACCAGCGAGCCAAACACACCCGTTGACCCCAACAACAACAAGATCAACGAGGAGCAAAAAGAAAAAGCTATCCGTGAATCACCGCAAAAAACCGATAACACCAGGAAAGCCGGCTATGATGAAAACGGTAAGCTCGATAACCCCAAATTTGAGGATACCTCCACCGATACCAATACCACCTCCGATACCGATACCTCCACCACCACCGATACCAACAACACCACCAATACCAACAAAAAAAATGATTAACCCGGAAATAATTTAACAGTAAAATTATTAACCGGCTTAAGCGCAGCCCGTGAAAGAGTGCTGATCCCACAGGCGCCGTGCCCGCCCAAGAAAATCACGGAGTGATTTTCGAAGTCACGCTGAAAGCGTGATAGAAAAAAACATCCTCACCCTGCCTGCCTTATCGAACGAAGAGAGAGAAGGAGCTGTCGAAGGGCATCCTCACCCTGCATGCCTTATCGAACGAAGAGAGAGAAGGAGCTCTTGACTGCTCCTGCAGTTGTCGAAGGGTCTCATCGGTGAAAGCGGGATTGAGGCCGAAGGACTGTCTCTGACAGTGGTGGTCGCTTTAAGACCCTCTCCCTAAGAGGCCGAAACCCTGTCGCGCTGAAGCGCCTGACTGCTCCCGCAGTGAGTCGAAGCGCTATTAACCCGCAGGCAGTGAGTCGAAGCACAAAAACCTGAATACAAATTTTGCGAGAAGCGAAGCGACGCCTGACTGCCTTAGCAGTAAGCAATCTCATAAACTAAACCAACAAACCGCAACCCTACACATAACATCCCTGATTCCTAAGTAATTGATTTTTTCATTGCTATTTGTTTCCAGATAATTAATATTTGTCACGTTAGATAGGGTGGCGCAATACATGCGGGTGCATTGCATTTTTTTTGCTTTGCTTTGGCATATGTTGTGCTATTTTTGTTTAACCTTTCATAAGTTATTGAGATTGTTTAAATTTGAGAAATTATATACTAATCTTTATTTAGAATACATGAATACAGTTGTTTATAGAAATGGTAATAGATATTCCGAGAAACAGTTTAATAAAGAGGAAGATTTGGAGAATCTTGTTACTGCAAATTCCAAGACTCTTTTCGGACAGTATTCTGTGTATATCGATGCAAAAAAGAAAATTACTAATAAGGCATTTGGCGGAGTGATACCTGATGGTTTCCTTCTGGATCTTTCAGATATTTCGAATCCTGAATTTTACATTGTTGAAGTTGAGCTTGCAAAACATGATTTTTTCGGACATATTTTTCCTCAAGTTACCAAATATTTTGCATTCTTTAATAATGCTGAAAGTAAGGGAAAGTTAATCGAAAAATTATATAATATCTTTGAAAATGACGAGAAACTAACAGCAGATTTAAAAGGCAGAATCGGGAAAAAAGAAATTTTTAAATACTTAAAAGATACAATAGAAAACAGTCAGAATATTCTTTTATTGATAGATGATGATAAAAAGGAATTACCTGAAATTATTTCTACTTATACAGATACGTGGGGGAAACTTATTAAAGTTGCTCTTTTAAAACAATATTACTCCAATCAGGATAAAAAAGATACCATTTTAACTTTAACTCCGGATTTCGAAAACATTGAAGATGAAGATATCTTAATAAAAGATAAGGATTTTGAGTCATATACAAATTATTCAGAAGAATATCATCTTGAAGATTTGCCAGAGAATATTAAACATTTATATAACGAGTTAAAACAAACATTATTAAATAATATATCTGAATTAAACTTTAATTCTCAAAGATATTACATATCATTACGGAAGAAAAGAAATTTCGCATTTTTAAAATTTCGGAAAAAGAAAATTGCTGTTGTAGCTATGATGGAAGAAAGTAAAATAAAAGAACGTGTTAAAAATTATAATGTAGTTACACTCGCTCCAAGTGTGCAAAAATTCTATAACGGAGAGTGTGCTAAAATTGATTTGACTGACGATGAGCATTTAGATGAAGTATTGAAATTGTTAATAGAAATTCAAAGATAAAGATGTTTTTCATCCGCTGTTCCAATTAACTATAAATTATCACGACTAATTTGTTGATAGTATAGTTATATTCACTAATTAATATCAATATTAAGTTTAAACATCTATGAAACCACTAATTAAGTACAGAGGCGGGAAATCTAAGGAACTCTCACAGATATTAAAACACATCCCTGTTTATAGTGGTCGGTATATTGAACCATTTTTAGGAGGTGGTGCAATGTTCTTTCATTTAGAGCCTAAAAGAGCCATCATAAACGATATTAACGGAAAACTAATGTCCTTCTACGTAGGTGTTAAGAATAACTTTGATATTCTAAAAGATGAACTTACCGAAATTGAAAGAATATATGCTACTAATCGTAGAAAATATGAAGAATTAAAAAGTGAATACCCTGATGTACGTGTTGAAGATGAAAATGAACCATTATATTATCAAATTAGGGATATGTTCAACGGATTGACCTGTAAAAAGTATTCTGATGCATTTTTATATTTTTTCATTAATAAAACGGCATATTCAGGGATGATTAGATATAATGCAAAAGGTGAATTTAATGTACCATACGGAAGGTATGCAACTTTGAATACTTCATTAATTACAAAGGCACACAATAAATTACTTTCAAATTCAGAAATTTATAATCTTGACTACAGTAAAATTTTTGAAATGGCAGAAGAAGATGATTTTATGTTTTTAGATCCACCGTACGATTGTGTGTTTTCTGATTATGGAAATGCTGAATACAAGGATGGCTTTGATGAAAAAGACCATATTGAATTAGCCAATCGCTACAAAAGTCTAAAATGTAAAGCGCTTATTGTAATAGGTAGGACTCCACTAACAGAAAAACTGTATGGAGATATGATAGTTGATGAGTATGGAAAGTCCTATGCGGTAAACATCAGAAATAGATTTAAGTCTTCAGCTACTCATATTCTAATTTCAAACTATGGTAATGAAGCAAAAAAACACAACCCACAGCTAGAATTTGAAAAGAAACTTGCAGTTTAAAATTATATGGCACGTATAAACAGTAAAATAATCTTTGTCACCACTTCTCCAAGAACTCCTGCAAAAATGATTCCTGAAATAGAACTGTTAAATGCCAACTTTTCGGGTCAACGATGGAATAATGAAAGCCAAATAGCATTTATGGAGCTTCTGAAACACGAGAATTTTTTCAATGGCGAAGGTGCAAATGACCCAGCATTTAGCGCGAGAGACCGTATAAACCGGGCTCCACAATCATTGGGTTTTGTTGTGTTATCTCCTAGAATCCAAGTAACACTTGCAGGTGAGGAATTAATAAAAACTAGACGTAAAGAAGAAATATTCTTAAGACAGCTTCTTAAATTCCAACTACCTTCACCATATCATATACCAACAGCGAATTCCGCTGACTTTTGGGTAAAGCCGTATCTTGAACTTTTTCGTTTGATTAAGCATTTCGGTTCTCTTAAATTTGAGGAGTTAAGAATTTTCGGATTACAGCTTGTAGATTACCGCCAATTCGATAATATAGTAACTAAAATTAATAAATTCAGGATTGCAAAAACACAATTTGTAGGTAATTACAGAAAGTTTATCTCAGATTATTTAGAGAGAGAATTAAAAGAAATTTACCAAGATGATATTGCAGCAGGCAACACAAGAACAAGGGAAAACAATGACGCAACTGTTGTAAATTTTCTTAGAACAAAGGCGAGAAACATGCGCGATTATGCTGATGCTTGCGTACGTTATTTACGAGCGACAGGATTGGTTAATATTTCTCATATAGGAAAGTCTATTTCAATCATACCTGAAAAAAATCAAGAAGTTGATTACTTTTTAGAAAACACTGATCGTGAACCTTGTTTTATCGATAATCGGGAATTATATCTAGCATATCTTGGAAACCCCGACATTCCAACACTTTTAACTGATGATAGAGTATTGCTTGAACAAAAGATCAAGAGTGAATTTCCGCAACTTCAAATTGCTGAAGCTACAACTTTAGAAGAACTTAAAAATATTTTTACTGACGAGTTAGAAAATAGAAAAGCGCAAATTCTAATAGAACAAATTAGAGCAATTAAAGATTATCGTCTTTTTGATGATATTAATACGACTTTTGAACAGATACTTGATAATTCACTTTATGATAACCCGTTAATGTTGGAGTGGAATACTTGGAGAGCAATGACAATGCTAGATGGTGGCAATATTAAGGCAAATTTGATGTTTGATGATTTTGGTAATCCAATGTCAACCGCACAAGGAAACATAGCTGACATAACCTGTGATTACGGTGATTTCGGATTAACTGTTGAAGTAACAATGCAAGGTGGACAAAGACAATATGAAATGGAAGGTGAGCCTGTATCGAGACACCTCGCGAAATTTAAAAGAGAAACTGATAAACCTGGATATTGTTTATTTATTGCCCCAACAATCAATCCTGCTTGTATTGCACATTTTTATACTTTGCATAAAACGAATATTCAATTTTATGGTGGTACTTCTACTATAGTTCCACTACCATTGAGTGTGTTTATTAAAATGGTCAAAGACTCTTACAACGCGAATTACGTTCCAGAAGCAAGACATATTCAACGATTTTTTGAACGTTCGAATGAATTAGTTAATTCAACCGACAGCGAACTAGATTGGTATAACGGTATAACTCAAGAAGCATTAAATTGGCTAAGTTAATAAAAATATGAACAATAAAACTAACCTTTTGTACCATGGGTTACACAAAAAGAAAATTTACACAATTTATTACAGGTTATTTTAGGAGTAGTTTCTTAAAAATTGCATCAAATACAAATATGAGTAATAAATTTTTAATGCATTTAAAGAAACATTCTTTAGGTTATTTTTCATCTTTAATAATGCTAATCTTTGGATGCTTATTGTTCTATATTCCGGGCTGGTTTGTAAATAAATCAATAAATCCTATCAATTATAATGGTAATGGTCAGTTAGGCGATTTAATCTCTGGGACAACAATGCCATTTATTGCTTTTGCTGGTATTATTCTAACATTCATTGCTTTTTATATCCAATATCTCGCAAACGTTAAATTGAAAAAAGATATTGATATAGGAAGAATTGAAACAAAATATTATGAAATGTTAAAAATACATAATGAGAACTTGAAGGGTATAAAAGTGAGCGAAAACTTCATTGGTAGAATTGCATTTGAGAAATTATTTTTTGAATATAAATATATTTTTTTTGTTGTAGCATTTGAGTATTTAAAAATGAAAGAAGAAAATAATATAAATGAATTTTCAAAGAGTGAAATTGGTAATATAGCTTACAAATTGTTTTTTCATGGTATTAAAATGGAATCAAATTCAGTTATTAATTACTTGTTTAGTGAAAAAGACAAGGGATTAGTTGATATAGTAATACCTTATCTGGATAGAAAAAGAGGAGAATTTATTAAACACAAAAACCCGCCTAATGAACAATCTTTTTCTGATTCTAAAGACTGTTTTGATGAGTTGTTTGTTTATACTTTTGAATATATTCCATTTAATGGTTATTCAGCACAACTATCCCAATATTATCGTCACCTCTTCCAGACAGTTAAATATATTGACAAGCAAGATGATCTCATTATTGAATTTAAAGATAAATATAAATACATCATGACAATAAGAGCACAACTTTCCAATTATGAACAGCTGATGCTTTATTATAATAGCTTGAGTGTTTTTGGATGGCCTTGGAACAAGGAAGAAAATGATTTTATTCAAAATTATCGGTTAATAAGAAATATACCGTTACCTCTTGCAACGTTTGGAGTTGATCCGCAAAAAATGTATAAAGATAAAATAGATAAGTCTGGAGAAGTACTTGAAAGGTTTTTTGAATGGGAAACTGTAAAAGATTTTAATGCAAATGTAATTGAAGAACGTATAGCTGCTAATACGATATAAAAAGTTAAATCCAGTTGTCTCCCCCCGTTTTTGGCAGTATGACTCGTTTAGCTGTTGCTTGTCTTGTTTTTTAGGCTTAGCGAAGCGCCAGACTTGTTTCTAATCTCACCAAATACCAATGTCTATTTCGCTCCTCTCGGACTTTATCTGGGTGGATTTATTCCCCGCCGCGATGGACTGCACCGACAGTCAAGAGGGCGGGGCTGCTAAGAAACAGTCTTAGTGTCCCTTTGAGCTTTGGAGTCGGCCTTTTGGTTTTGATTCTTGAATTTCCCCCTTGACAATGCCATTCGCATATACTATATTGCCATTAGTATGCAGAAAGCATATTAATTTCTAATCTAACCTTTATTCCTATGTCCATATTTAAGGTATTTAAACTGATCTTCACAAAAGCCGCTAAAGCGGCAGGCGCGGGAACTGGCAGAGCAATCCTTCGGCTTCGAAAATTACTTCGTAATTTTCTTGCCCCGGCGCCGCCACCACACAAGCGCACCCGCTCTCCAAGGTGCACGGATTTCCTTGAAGAAGTTTTTGGCCGTGAGTATCTGCCCGGCGATCTCTATATTTACATGTTGGCTATCAGAGAGTCTGAACGCAGAAAAGCCGCTTCTCGCTCTGCGAAAGCCGTTCGACCGGAGAAACCAATGATATACAATTTGTAACCTGTAACATGCAACTTGTAACCTGTAACTTGTAACTTCAATCCAATAACCCGAAACTTCCTCCTTCGGAGTAAGTTTTCGCCCGGCTTCGTCGGGCTCAACCCAAAAAAAAATTACCACTATGAAAGAATTCAACTTCTCGCTTCACAATGATATCCTCAAGCTTCGCAGGATCGGCGATTCCTCGCCCGCGGAACACAAAAAGTGCCTTCAGGAAATTTGCGCTAAACACAAACTCAGCGTAGCTACAATTTATCGTGAGCTTGGCAAACCAAAGCCCGGCTCTTACCGCAAACGCAAGCATAAACCCTGTATGACAAAGATCACCAACCTCGAAATGGAGCTCATGGCTGAAATGATGTTAGCCCGCAAATCCAATGAAGATATCATGAAAGAAATGTCTGAGATAAAAGGATTTGAATATACCCTGGTGCGCCTTATAAAGGCTAAACAGAAGGTCACCACGGCCGCGCAGCTTTTAAGTGAACCCAAGCCAAAAGTTGTTCATCACATATATAACTCTAAGACAAGCGAAGGCTTAAAAATATCACACGTGCCTGCTATCAGGGCCGATGGCAAGGAGGGCGCTTCGCCAAAGGATCCCAAAGTGCCGCAATATCAGGGTAACGCATCGCAATTTTTCTGTACAATTGCAGGCATTAACACCAAAGATCCAGATGGCATCCAGAAACTCACTTTCCCCGGCGGTGTGGTGCATTATGTTAAGAACTCCGTCATCAAGGGCGCGCTTGATCAGATCGCCGCCTCATCAGAAGCGGGGGGGAGGTCTAAGGAGGAATCGGTAAATTTCTCGATAGATGTTCTGCTTCGCAACCAGCTTAACAGCGCTATGCGCCGCGGCTATATAACGCCGCTGGAGCTGCGGCAGCTCGCCTCAACCACAAAGGTACTCACCCAGATCCGCAATTCCGCAGCCTCGGCAGGCGGCTTTTATTCATTTGATGAGCTCATGCAGATAGTGGGAGTACTTTCTCCCTCCGCAAGCCGTGAAAGTGTTGCCAAAATAATCGCTTCGCATCCGTTTATTAAGCGGGCACAGAGTGCCGCCGCGCCCGCTGAGGCAGTTCGCGGCAGTCTCAATATGAATGATCACAGTGAGAATCACCTTGAGAAAACGCAAAAAAATTAATGCGTAAATTTTCATCAAACCGGCAAATTCTCACGATGAAAAATTCATCTTGAGAATTTCTCAGCATGAATATATTCATAATGAGAAAATATTTTCCGCAAAAACAAAGTGTATTCGCCAAAAACTATACAAGATTCCGCCAAAAAAAAATATCGTTTTCACAATGAGAATCATCGTGAGAAAAACCCACTGCCTATGGCAGTCAGTAGACCTAACGGGGTTAGAATCAAAACAAGCCCTGAAAGGGCGGAAGATATCAGCGATGGGCAAAGCCCATCGAGGTAAACAAATCATTTTTACCAAGCCCTGCATGGGCGCATTCGATGTTGTTATATAAGGCTAATCCAATCAGGGCTCTAGTCCCCGCAGTGCCATCAATCCCGCTTAAGCAGAAACGCGGGACTGCAAAAGCGCAGAAAGCGAGAGTCTTTGCGGGAACAGAGAGCATTTGTTTTTAGCTCCCCTCACCTGACTGCCCCTGCAGTTGTTTTTAGGAGGGGAAGAAATCCCGCAAAGCGGGATTGAGGCCGAAGGACTGGCTTTGACAGTGGTGGTAACTTAACACCGCAAAGTCCTCCTGCGGAGAGACTATACGGGAACAGAACCAGCCAGATACCCCCTCCAGCTCCCCCTGGCAGGGGGAGGGCGAGGTCTCATTTTCAAGCCTTGAAAGTATTGAAATATTTCATTATTTTAGCGTTTTATTAAAAGGAAATTTTATAAACAAGTCACCGCTGACGCGGTCCCCAAAGGGGTAAACCCCAAAAGGGTTGAACCCATAAAGGGAATATAGGAGTAGTTGTGAAAAGAACGTTCCAGCCAAGCAATACAAAGCGCAAGAACAAGCACGGTTTCAGGGAAAGAATGAGTACCAAGAACGGCAGAGCCGTTTTAGCAAGCCGCAGAGCTAAGGGCAGAAAAAAGCTGACCGTGAGCGATGAAAAGAAGTTTACAAGGTAATATTCCGCCAGCCGGATAATTTGGTTTATTAACTGAATTTAACTTAAATTTTAAACTTTGAGCAGAATATTTACATTAGGGAAAAATGAGATCATCCGCGGATTTGGCGTTTTTGAAGAAGTTCTTTCAGGTTCTAAAAAGCTCGAATCAGGTAATGTAAATGCATTTTTAAATTTTTCAGGTAGTAAAACCGACTTTCATGTTAAAGTCGGTTTTTTGTTATCAAAAAAAAAATTAAAAAATCCAGCAGCCGTAACCGCCTCAGGCGGTTACTGAAGGAAGCATACAGGCTTAACAAAACCCCGCTTCTTACCCGCGCCGCTGAAAAGGATATCAGGCTAAGAATTCTCTTCTCCCTTTCAAATTCAGCATATACAAACCATAGGGTGCTTAGCTTCAAGGAGATCAAACCGGATATGATCACGCTATTGGATAAGATCCTGGCCAAAGTTTAGCAGCATTCAAATAATTATTTCTACAAACAAAATTTTATTACAATATCAGCGTCTTAACCACTAATACAATTCATCAAAACAGCTCCGCGGAGAAACCTGGCAGGCTGAAATACCTGAACCCGAAGTACTTACTTATACTCCTTATCAGGCTGTATAAGTATGCCATTTCACCGCTGTTCCCGCCATCGTGCAGGCACTACCCAACGTGCTCAACCTATGCCGCCGAAGCGCTGGAAAGACACGGATTGTTTAAAGGTACTTACCTTGCCGCTGTTAGAATATTGAAATGCAACCCTTTCTTTGAAGGCGGGTATGACCCGGTTCCCGAAAAAAAAATGAAAGTGAATTAAACATATAATGGATAGAAATTCGATAATCGGTTTTGTGTTGATCGGCGTTATACTGCTTGGCTGGCTGTACTTCCAGAACAAGAACGCGCCGCCGCCTCCTCCTGAAGATAAAAAGACTACTGAGCAGCAGATAAACAAAGATAGCCTCAACAGGGTGCAGAGCGAGCAGCAGAAACAGCAGCAGCAATCAACAACCATTGATACCATTAAAAAAGTTGTAAACGGCGATACAGTAAAGACCCTTCAGCCTGTTTCAGAGAAATACGGATCGTTATTCGGTAAGTTTGAAAAGGGCGAAGATAAAGTCGTTATTGTTGAAACCGATAAATACTACGCTGAGTTTTCCACAAAGGGCGGAGCCTTGATCAAGTATGAAGTCAAAGGATTTAAAACATGGGATGGCTTCCCGGTTCAGCTGCTTTACCTGAACAAGGGAGGAGAGCTGAATCTGTTGTTCAACTCCACCGAAGGCAAGCTTATCAATACTAAAGAGCTTTATTTCAACTCGGCTTACCAGCCCTGGGAAAGAAAGACCCTCAGCGGTACCGAGGAGTTCAAAGTAGTTTACGAAATGCCCGTTGATTCAAACGGCGCGAAGATCACCAAGACCTTTACTTTCCGCAATGATACGTACATGTTTGATGTTGAGATAGGGCTTGATAACTCGAGTAAGTTTATTTCAAACTATGAGTACCAGCTTGCCTGGGAAAATTCGCTTAAGCTAACGGAGTACCGCAGCGATGGTGAAGGCAGTCACGCGCAGGCGTTCGCAGAAATGGGTGATGAGCTTGAAGTACTGGATGTTACTGATAAAGACGAGCCCCTGAAATCAGACCTGAACGGTCAGACTAGCTGGGTAAGCAGCAGGATAAAGTATTTCACCGTGTTCCTTATCCCTGACGGGCGCAAAGCGGATGGTTCCTACATCACCGGCAATTACTATGAGCTCCCGCACAAGGGCCATGAAAAGGATTATTCCATTGCCCTCAAAATGGCTGTTAAGAATGAAAAGCAGGAGCGCAATAAGTTTAAGATTTACTTAGGTCCCGTTGATTACGAGATCCTGAAAAGTTACAATATGAACCTGCAATCAACAATGCGGTTCTCGCTGGATTTCCTTGTAAGACCCATTGCGCAGTACGCGATATTGCCGTTCTTCCTCTTCCTGCATAAGTTTATTTCGAACTGGGGCATCGTTATTATAATCTTCTCAATTGTGATGAAGATCGTGTTAACACCGTTTACCCGTTACCAGATGAAATCCATGAAGAAGATGGGTGAGCTTCAGCCGAAGATGAACGCGCTTAAAGAGAAGTACAAAGATGATCCGCAGAAACAGCAGCAGATGCTGATGAAGATGTACAAGGAAGAGAAGATAAATCCCGCAGGCGGATGCCTGCCAATGCTGCTGCAGCTTCCTATACTGTATGCGCTGTTTGGTGTATTCAGCAGCACCATTGAGCTTCGCCAGGCGTACTTTGGCCTGTGGATCCATGACTTGGCAGTCCCTGATGTTATCCTGCAATTGCCGTTCACCATACCGCTCTTCGGCGTGGATTACCTTTCAGGCTTAGCGCTGCTTATGGGTGTTACAATGTTCATCCAGCAAAAAATGACCGTGAAGGATCCCAAGCAGATGGCTATGGTATACATTATGCCAATCATGCTTACGTTCCTGTTCACAACACTTCCGGCAGGTTTAAACCTGTATTACTTCATGTTCAATTTGCTTTCAATAATTGAGCAGTACTACATTACCAAAAAGGGTAAAAAAGAAGGCGAAGAGGAAGCGGTTGTTGTTCAGCAAAAGGCGGTATTAAAGAATAAAGGTAAGAAGTAGGTTAAGTTTAGAAACAAGAAAAGGTGAGTTAATGAACTCACCTTTTCAATTTAGTGGAGATGCCGGGAGTCGAACCCGGGTCCGAAAACAAGACCATTAAGACGCCTACATTCATATTCAGCGTTTGGAATTCAGCTTTGCACAGCCCCGCTGAATTAGCGGTACAAAACCTACACTTGAAGTTATCTCACCGTTTGGCTCAAGTAAACCTTGCGGCCAGCTCAAAAGTTTGGCGCCTTTTACCTTCCAAATGAGCGGTGGAGGCGGTAAAAGACGAGCGGCTTATTTATTAAGCAGCTAAAGCGTAATTATTATTGTCGTTTATTTTGACTTTCAGCCTTTTTAACGCGCTTGCTGAGAACGCGGAATGCAGTCTTAAACATCTGTATTCCCGTCGAAACCAAATTCATCCCCATTAAAAGAACAATTTGAACTAATGTTTACAAAAATATAACAAATAGGGGAGTTATACAATTCCAATATAAGGAAGTCTATTTGGTTAGATCAAGCTCCATAAAAAGCGTATGTGGGTTCGGATTGTGATAATATGGCTTGATTTCAACAAAACCGTGTTTTGTATATATTTCAACCGCCTTCGGCATCTTTTCTTTGATTGTATCTAAACGCATTGTTTTATATCCAATCTCCTTCGCATCCTGAATTATCTTTGTTACAAGCGTGTTTCCTATTCCTTTGCCACGGAGTTCTTCCCTCAGGTAAAGCCGCTTCATTTCGCAGATACCTTCTTCAAGTTTCCGCAGGGCTATGCATCCGGAATACTTATTTCCAAGCTGTACAAGGTACAGCCTCCCTTCGGGAGGGGAATATTTCCCCGGAAGTGTATTCATTTCTTCTTCAAATCCCTGAAAACAAAGTGAAACATCCAGCCACTTTTCATATTCCCTGAAAAGGACCTTTGTCTCGTTAATTAACTCAGGAGTGTTTACTTCAACTATTTGGTACATACTATGAAAGATCGTTATTTCCTTTAAATTACTTTCAAATTTAGTTAACTTTGCAGAATTATGAAAATCTCAAAACAATACCACTGGGAAATGGGTCACCGTTTACCGTTTCACAAAGGGCTTTGCAAAAATATCCACGGGCATTCATACCGCATGAATGTTGAAATCACCGGCGGACTGGATAAAAACGGAATGGTAATCGATTTTTTTGACCTGAATAAGATAGTGAAACCAATTATCGAAAAATATGACCACGCTTTTCTCTGCTGGAAGGGGGATAAAAAAGTCCTGAATTTTCTTGTTAAAAACAAAATGAAAAAAGTTGTAGTTGATTATCACTCAACAGTTGAAAATATCTGCTCTGATTTTACGGATAAACTAACCAACGAACTTCTTGATTTAAAGGGTCATAAATTTGAAGAGTTGACAGTGAAGATATATGAGAGTCCAAACAGCTATGCCGAAAAATCCAGACTGCTGGCGAAGGGGCTAATGCTCTAGATGAGGTCTCCTGTGTTAAAGATCAACGAAATTTTCCACTCTATTCAGGGTGAGTCAACCAAGGCAGGATTGCCTTGCGTGTTTGTACGATTAACCTATTGCAACATACGCTGTGTGTATTGTGATACTGAATATGCTTTCTACGAAGGGGTAGATAGATCAATTGATGATATTGTTGATGAAGTCAAATCATTCAATTGCAAACTTGTTGAGATCACTGGCGGAGAACCGCTGGTTCAGGAAAATGTGCATAATTTGATTAAGGAATTGTGTGATTTAGGTTATGAAGTGCTGATAGAAACAGGCGGTTCGTTACCAATTGAAAATATTGATAAACGGGTCAAAGTCATTATGGATCTGAAGACTCCATACAGCAGAATGGAAAAAAAGAACAGGTATGAAAATATTCAGCATCTTAAGTCTACTGATGAAGTTAAATTTGTAATTGGCAGCCGTAAAGATTATGAATGGGTAAAGGATATCATTTTGACGTATGATCTGTTAAATAAAGTTGAACAGGTTTTACTTTCACCAGTTTTTGATAAAGTTGAAAATATTCAGCTGGCAGAATGGATATTGCAGGATAAACTTAATGTGAGATTCCAGCTTCAAATGCATAAATATATCTGGCATCCTGAAACAAGGGGCGTGTAATGGAAAAAGCGGTTATTCTCGTTAGCGGAGGAATGGACTCACTGGTCACCGCAGCTATAGCTGCTGAAAAATATGAACCGGCATTCCTGCATCTGAATTATGGGCAGCGAACTGAAAAGCGTGAGTTTAAAGCATTTAACGATATTGCTGATCATTACCGCGTGACTAATCGGCTTGTTGTTAATATTGATTACCTTGCTGAAATAGGGGGTTCATCATTGACAGACAAGGATATTGAAGTCTCAAAAGCTGATATGAACAGAAAAGAGATTCCCACCTCCTACGTACCATTCAGAAATGCTAACATCTTGTCTATTGCAGTGAGCTGGGCAGAAGTCATTGATGCCAAAAAGATATTCATAGGCGCTGTAGAAGAAGACTCAAGCGGGTATCCTGATTGCAGAGAGATATTTTATGATGCATTCAATAAAGTTATTGCTCTGGGTACCAAACCTGAAACTTCAATTGAGATCGTAACTCCAATAATCCATATGAAGAAATATGAGATTATTAAAAAAGGAGCGCAAATGAACGCGCCATTCAGTCTTTCCTGGTCCTGTTACACAAACGAAGATAAAGCCTGCGGCGAGTGTGACTCGTGCGCTTTGCGCCTAAAGGGATTTCAGCTGGCAGGTCTGGTTGATCCAATCGATTATGTATATCGTCCATTGTATTCTAAATAATTTAAATCATACTAAAATGAAAAAAATCAATTTGAAACCAAACATATTTTTTGTATTCGCCTTTTCATTTCTGATGTTGGCCGGGTGCGGCAAGAAGGAAGAAAGTACTACAAAAACTGATGATAAAAAAAACGAGTCAAATGAATCGAACGACAAAATATCATTTTCAAAAGATAAACCATTTATGGTAGAGTTTGAAGTAACCGGTAAAGAAAAAGGCAGCGGTACAGTTAGTGCCATTTATTCCGGTGATAAATGCCGCTCAACAAGTACATTTGATTCTGACGGCAAGAAGTTTTCTGCAACAGCTTATTTTGATGGCGGCGATGTTGTTTATACCGTCAGCGAAATTGCCGGGGTTAAAATGGGTATGAAAATGGACAAGAAGAAATTCAGCGATTCCAAAGATAATGTAGATGTGAATTCTTTCAGGGATTACCTTGACCAGATGGAAAAAATAGGTGAGGAAGAGATAATTGGTTATAAATGCGAGATATATAAGCATAAGGAAAAGAATTTTACTGTCAGTCTCTATGAGAAAACGGTTCCTCTCAGAATGGGAACAACAGACGGTAAAACATACATGAAAGCAACTAAACTTGAACAGAATATCACAGTAACTGATGACATGTTCAAAGCTCCTCAGGATGTAAAATATATGGATATGACAAACATGCTTGAAGATATGAAAAATATGAAAGACGGAGGAAAAAACCTGCAGGACCTTAAAGATAAAACTAAAGAGATGGAAGAAATTATGAAAAATTACAAAAAATAGAAAAACCGAATTCCTGAAAAGCCGTATGTTGTACGGCTTTTTTTATTTATGAAAGTTTCCAATTGGGTTTACTTCTTTTATAAAAACATTTATATTGTAAAGATTGAGGTTTTGAAATATTCATTCAAAAACCAATTAGTTTAATCCAATTCATCCAATTAATTAATTATTTTTAACATGAATAAAGTAAATCTAAAAGTCTTCTTTTCACTTTTGCTGCTTCTCTTTGCTCTGCCCGTTTCCGCTCAATACAATTCAGGAGGTTTGCCAATCAGTTCTCTGACTGAATTAGGACATAGTTTTGATACCAAAACGATGCCAGCTTTTGATCTGGAGAGCATGCTTAACGAAGACCGGGAGAATATCGCAAAAACAGATGTTCCATTCCGATATGGCAAAGTATTTGAAGTTAATTATTCTCTTGAAAATTCCGGAACGTGGAGCCAGCTTCCAGATGGCAGCAGGGTATGGCGCCTTATGATAACTTCCCCAGATGCGCATTCTATTAATCTTTTTTACAGGGATTTTTATATGCCTAAAGGTGCATTATTGTATCTGTATAATGCCGATAAGTCTGAATTACTTGGTGCTTTCTCAGAGTTGAACAACACTGCGGATAAATACTTTTCAACAGCTCCAACCAGAGGTAGTTCAACTGTAATTGAATATTATGAACCTGTCTTTTCAAAGGGGAAGGGTAAACTCAATATCAGTCAGGTTGTTCATGCATATAAAGATATATACGGATTATTATCTGTAGAAGAACTTTCGTGTAACATAAACATTAACTGTCCCGTTGGAGCTCCATGGGTTCAAGAAAAAAGATCAGTTACCAGGATCACTTTCACACAAGGCGGCGGAGGTTATTTATGTACAGGTTCACTTATGAACAATACATTACAGGATAGGAGTCTTTTGTATTTAACTGCAGAACATTGCAGCCCTGATAATCATTCAAGTATGGTCTTTTTCTTCAATTACGAAAATCCCACATGTTGGGGCACAGCAGGTTCGCTGGCCCAATCACTTTCAGGTGCGACCCTTAAGGCAGCCAACTATATGACAGATTTCCGCCTAGTTCAGATCAACGGATCATTACCTGCATCGTATAACGGCTTCTTTAACGGTTGGGATCGAACAGGCACTCAACCATCAAACGAAGTTGCTATTCACCACCCGGGCGGAGCTAACAAAAAAATATCAATTGATAATAACCCGGCCCAAAACTCAAATGGATTCGGAGGAAGATTGGTAAATGGATTCTGGCAGGTAGTTTGGGATATTGGTATGACAGAAGGTGGTTCTTCCGGATGCCCGTTGTATGATCAGAATAAGCGGGTGATTGGTCAAAATCTCGGTGGAGTTGCCTCTCAATGTGAGAACCCACAAGCTGTGAGCAAAGTGTTTGGAAAATTATCGCAATCTTGGGGGTATGGCGGTTCATCAACAAATCAGTTGAAAGACTGGTTAGATCCGAATAACTCCAGCGTTAATACTCTGGATGGAATAAATGCTGTAACAGGTTCCGCTCCAATCGCAAATTTTACTTCAGATACGGCAAATTTACCCATTGGCGGCGGTAATATTAATTTCTTTGATTTATCACCTTACGATCCTACTTCATGGAGCTGGAGCTTTCCTGGTGGAAATCCTTCAACCTCTTCTGTAAAAAATCCTATCAATATTAACTATACTCAAACTGGCGCTTATACTGTTTCTTTAACAGTCACAAATCAACATGGTTCAAACACGTTTACAATGGTTAATTATGTTAAAGTTGCCGGTGTCCCATTGACAGCTTTTCAACTTCTTACGCCACCGAGTTTATCATCGGTTGAAGTTTCTTCTCAGGATATCTCACCGGTTCAATTCACATGGAAAAGGGCTAATTCTGACCCTTCAGTGAAGTACTCGTTTCGGATCAGGAAACTGGCGACCAGTCTTGATTACAGCTATACAAGTGATAATAATGGAACTGACTCAATAATCACATTCCGCAAAAGTTTTCTGGATAGCCTTGCATCTTCAATTGGATACACAGGTGATTCTTTAAGATGTACCTGGAGAGTGGCTGCCACAAATGGCCTAGATACTACTCTGGCTGCCTCTGCATTCATAATTACTATTAAGCGTTCAACAATCGGAATAACTCAAATCGGAAGTACTGTTCCCGGATCATACAAATTGTATAATAATTACCCGAATCCATTTAATCCGAAAACAATTATAAATTTCGATGTTCCCAAAGAAGGAAATATTACCATAAAGGTTTATAACTCAATTGGTGAAGTTGTTGCGGTTATTGCAGATAATAATTTCAGGCCGGGAAAATACCAGGTGGATTTTGATGGTTCAAATCTTGCATCGGGAATATACTTTTATTCACTTCAATCCGGAAATTTCAGGCAGGTTAATAAAATGGTGCTTGTTAAGTAATTGAAAAATGACGTTTCAAACCCAAAAAGGAACAGCCAATGCTGTTCCTTTTCTTTTTCAGCACATTTTTGAGTAAATTTGGGAATTGAACATTTATCAATAATTCGCTATTTTTGTTTATTAAAGCAAAAAAACTACATATTTTTTAACAGGAAGGTAAACCAATGAAAATAGCAGTTTGTGTTTCGCAGGTACCTGATACTACTACTAAAGTAAAAGTGGGTTCTGACGGAAAAACTATTGACCCTGCGGGTGTGACTTACATTATTAATCCATACGATGAATTTGCTGTTGAAGCAGCTTTACAATTGAAAGAAAAAAATGGAGGCGAGACCGTTGTGGTTTCTGTCGGAAAAGATTCGAACAAAGAAGCGATCAAAAAAGCTTATGCAATGGGTATCGAAAAAGGTATTTTGGTAAAATCTGATTCCGAAATGGATTCATATGCTGTTGCAAGAAATTTGGCTGATGTACTGAAAGAAATTAACGCAGATGTAATTTTATTCGGCAAACAATCGATTGATTATGATGACTCACAGGTTGGAAGCCTGGTTGCAGAAATGCTTGGATTACCCTCAATAAGTGTCGCAGTGACTTTGAATATCGATGGCAACACTGTTACTTGTGAAAGGGAAATTGAAGGTGGGAAGGAAGTTGTTGAATCTTCTTTACCTGTAGCAATTACTGCTCAGCGCGGACTGAATAACCCGCGTTATCCAAACCTCAAAGGTATTATGGCAGCTAAATCAAAAGCCATTGAGGAAAGGCAGCCAACTTTCACAGAAAATAAGACCGAAACCATAAGTATGTCACTTCCCAAACCCAAATCAAAAGGGAAAATTGTGGGTACAGATGTTTCGGCTGTTCCTGAACTTGTAAAATTGTTAAGAGAGGAAGCTAAGGTAATATAATGAGCAAAATTCTTGCATTTGTTGAATCACGTGATAACAGAATAAAGAATTCCGGATTTGAAACAGCTTCAACAGCTGTTAAATTAGCAGCAGAGCTTGGCCTCGAAGCTGAAGCCATTTTAATAGGTAATGCAGTGGCAAATACTGCAGCAGAGCTTGGTGCTTATGGTATAAAGAAAGTATTGATAGCTGAAGATCCGAAATTGGAAAAATACTCTACTACTGCATACTCCAAAATATTGGCAGAAGCCGCAAAAGCAAGTGGAGCGGATATTATAATTCTTTCGGCAACTGCTATGGGTAAAGATTTATCTCCCCGGGTTTCAGCTAAGCTTGAAGCGGGTTTAGTTGCTGATTGCACCGAGATTAAAACCGAAGGTGGAAACATAATAGCAACCAGGCCTGTTTATGCTGGTAAAGCGCTGATAGATGTTAAGGTAACATCACCGGTTAAGATCTTTTCTTTAAGGCCCAATGTGTTTAAACCGGTTGCTGTTGATGGTGTAAGCGCTGAAATAGAACAGCATAATCCGGGAATTACTGATAGTGATCTAAACGTAAAGGTTAAGGATGTTATAGTGAGCGATGAAAAACTGGATGTAACGGAAGCAAATGTGGTAGTTTCAGGTGGCAGGGGACTAAAAGGACCAGAAAACTTTTACCTGGTAGAAGATCTTGCCAAGGTACTTGGCGGCGCAGCCGGTGCTTCAAGGGCAATAGTTGATGCGGGATGGAGACCTCATTCAGACCAGGTTGGTCAAACAGGTAAGACAGTTTCACCAAGTCTGTACATTGCGGTAGGCATCAGCGGAGCCATACAGCATCTTGCGGGAATGTCATCCTCTAAATGTATTGTAGCAATCAACAAAGATAAAGATGCTCCTATATTTCAGATTGCAGATTACGGCATTGTAGCAGATGCGCTTGAAATTATGCCCGCTTTAACAGAAGAGTTCAAAAAAGTTCTCTCAAATTAAAAATGAAATTATCAGAATTTAATGGATAACGATAAAATTCAGGTTGATATATTAGGACTCTCGCCAACCCCCGCACCGGGAGGCGGCGGATATGCGCTGATACTTAAAGAAATAGGCGGTGAAAGACGTTTACCTATCATAATAGGCAGTTTTGAAGCACAACATATCGCATTGGAGCTCGAGGGGATCAAGCCCCCCCGGCCTTTGACGCATGATCTAATAAAAAATATTATTGAGCAATTGGGTTTTTCAATTTCTTATGTCTATATTAATGAGCTTAGGGATGGTACTTTCTTCGCTAAGATCAAAATGGATGTTGGTAGTGTTGATGAAGTAGATTCCAGGCCCTCTGATGCTATCGCGCTTGCTCTAAAATTTGCGGTTCCGATTTATGTGAATGAAGATGTAATGAATGAAGTTGCTTTTGTTCCGGATAAAGAATCAGATGAAGAAGGTGTTGAAGAAGACCTGTTTAAGCAGCCGGAAGTTGCAGCTGCGCAGGAAAAGGTGACTGACCCTTACACCAGAAAGATGAACAAACTGCAAACCGATCTGAAATCCGCTATTGACAGCGAAGACTATGAAAAGGCAGCTTCGCTGCGTGATGAGATCAAAAAACTAGAGTTAAGCAGGTAAAAACAAACTGATTTCTAAATTTTTCCTAAAATGCCTGTTTTTACAGGCATTTTTTTTAACCAATGAATCTAATCATAGATATAGGAAATACATTCACACATTTTGCCATGCATAATGGTAAAAGATTGAATTTGACAGAAAATTTCCGCTCAGTTGAATTCGAAAAGATCAAACGATATCTTACTTGGATCATGAAGAACCAAAAGGTGGAGGCAATAGGGATTGCTTCCGTTTCAAACAAGGCTCAAAAACTGATAACTCATTACATTAGAACAAACTTTAGGATGGTTCCGCTAATTATTAGTTCTAAAACGAGGTTACCTATTAGGATTAAAATAAAAAATTCACATACTTTAGGGGCGGATAGGATATGTAACGCAGTCGCAGGAAATCATTTATCGGCAGGGAAATCAAATGTGCTAATAGCAGATCTTGGGACTGCTAATACTTTTGATCTGGTGCTGAAAAATGGCAATTTCATTGGAGGTATTATCGCACCAGGAATTTTGACATCATCAATGGCAATGAATCATAATACAGCCAAATTACCATTTTTGAAGTACAGTGATGTATCTAAAAATGCAGTTCTGATTGGAACAAACACATTCGAGGCAATTCAGTCAGGGCTGGTAAATTATATGAAATTTGCTACCGAAGGGATTGTTGCCGCCGTTAAAAAGAAATATAAAGGCAGCCTGAGAGTTATATTGTCGGGTGGATCTGCCAAACTGTTGATTAATAAAGTAAATTTTAAGTATATTTACAAGGAAAATACTGTTTTAGAAGGAATCAATTTGATTATGGAACATCAAAAGAAGCTGAATAAAATTTAAATATGAGGATAATTACTGAAAATCATTCGTTTAGTACAAAAGGGGAGTGTGATATAATAAATCTCTCAGATTCCCTCTTTTCTGCATTTGAAAAGACGAAGATGAAATCAGGTAATGTCACAATTTTTGTAGTTGGTTCTACGGCTTCAATAAGTACAATTGAATATGAACCCGGATTGAAGAAGGATATGCCGGAATTGCTTGACAAATTCATTCCTGCCGGTAAGAAATATCATCATAACAATACCTGGGGCGATCACAATGGACATGCTCACCTGCGTTCTACTCTGTTTGGATGTTCACAGACGATCCCTTTCGTAAATGGAGAGCTTTTGCTAGGCACATGGCAGCAGGTGATACTTATGGATTTTGATGAACGACCACGAACGCGTAAAGTGGTTTTTCAGTTTATTGGCGAATAATTCAGTAAAATGAACTCTAAAACAGAGAGATTAATTCTTTTTTCCATTTTTGCTTTCTGCCTGGCAATAAGAATTGCGTTTTTGACCCAGAAAAACCTCTGGTTTGATGAAGTTTTTTCATGGCATTTAAGCATGGACTCTTTTTATGAGATAATTGTCCGAACTTCAAACGATATTCACCCGCCATTGTATTACTTTACACTTAAAATATGGAATTTCGTCTTTGGTGATTCTGTCGCCGCTATGCGGCTGCTATCAGCATTCTTCACTTCATCTGCTATATTTTTCATTTATCCCCTAAGCCGCAGAATTATGCCGACGGCGCAAGCTTTTTTAGTGCTAATAATGTATTCGCTTTCACCACTCAATCTCTATTATTCACAGGAAGTTCGTATGGCGGCTATGAACCTCTTCCTTAATGCCGGATCAGTGTATTTCCTGATGAAGCTAACTGATGTATCTCACAACCATCATAGAATTTTCAGAGATAAGTATTCTTTGCTTTATCTCTTTTTTACTCTTTTTGCTCTTTATACACACTATTTTTCATTCTTTATACTAGCAGCGGAAGTTATATATGTAATTGTAATTAACCTGTATTTGCGGAAGCAGATACTTTCATATGTATATATTTGGCTTGGAGTTTTGGCTGGTTATATTCTTTGGATACCTGATCTTATAACACATATGAGAAAAGGGCAATCCTGGCGGGTTCCGCAAAACCTGCAGCAAATACTTGCGGAATATGCGAATTATATAAGAGACCTCAATTTAGGATTGTATTATTATTACACTGATCTGGAACTGGTTAAGTATATTACTTACTTTGCGGCAATTTGTGTATTATTTTCAATTGCCGGAGTGATAGTTCACAGAAATAAACAGCGCAATAATACTTTAGTTCTCATCTTGTTAGTACTGTTTGTACCGTTAATGCTTGCGGGGATAATTTCATTTCGGCAAAAAATTGAGTTTTATAGATATTTAAGCATTCTTGTACCTTTTATCTCCATATTCCTGGTGTATGGAATATACATTTGGAAGTTGAAACCTGTTTCATATACGCTGCTGCTGCTTTGTTTTGCTGTTAATGTATATGGCATAACTATACATTATTCTTTTGACTTTAAAAATGATGATTATAGAGAATTGATCACCCGGATAAATGAAGAATACAGGCCGGAAGATAAGTTATATGTGGAACCGCATTATAACGGTTGGGTAATAGACTATTATAAGAAGCAGGAAAAATTACATATTCCTGATGCTGCTAATATCAGATATGGGTGGAAAGAGGTGCTGGATTCGATTAGTACTCAAAAGCCTCCAAGATTCTGGGTCGTGATGGATTACAGCTCTGTTGATACTATAGGATATTCACAAAACATCGAAAACCTGAGATCGCGGTATGAACAGGAATTCAATATGACATACTATCTCGCTCCCCAAAAAGTCGAATTGTACCTTTTTGCACAAAAAGACAAATAAAAAAGCCGGTTAAAAATTAACCGGCTTTAATTTGACGAGTAACTTCATCTATGCTTCAGCGTGTTCATGCTGAGGTTCCTCGGTTTTAGCCTTCTTTACCTTACTCATATCAATTTCTATAGCATTTGAATTAAGACTACCGTTATGATACTTGCCGGTTCCCTGTTGTTTATGTATAACATCAAGTTTTTCCTGCAATTCATACTGTTTTCTTATTTTCTCTTCAAACTCTTTCATCTTTTCTTCAATAGTAAGTATTTTCTTATCCTTAACTATCATATCTTCCCTGTAACGTTTCAGGAAGTAGTGGATAGTCTCCACTCGTATCTTGATTGAGCCGGTTGGTTTATTCTCATCAATATCTTTGAATGAGAAGTACGGCGTTCCGCTATCGGATACTATTTCTTCCACAACGGTATAGATAGGGGCGTCATGTCCGCATTTGAATGAAGAAAGTTCCAGCGCAACCAGATTTGGATGCCGTGCTGTATATTTAGCTGCCCATACCTTTCTGGTGGTATTTTCACTGTAAGAATTCTTCCAAACATCGCCAACATCCATACCGCCTTTTATCAGGCCTGCTTTAACCTCATCGCCAAACAGTCTTTCCAGTATATCCTCATCTGTTGGGAGTGAATCCTGGTTAAATACAGGGTAGCCAAGTTTCTGGAACTCCTCGAGTATTTCATGATTCATACCGGGATCATTGTGGTACGGTCTTGCAAGTACAACTATCCCGATCTTGTTATCTTTTTCAAGCTGTTCAAGCGCTTCGCGGGCATGTTTTCTCATGTTATTGGTGTATCTGTCAAGTGCGGCGTATGCTTCATCAATAGCCCGGTCATTTTCTTCTTTGCTTAAGCCCAGTTTAGGTGCCCATTCATCAAACATCTGTTTTGCGCAAAGCTTCTTTTCGGTCATATATAAATATGTATTAACATATTCTATTCCGTTTTCCTTAAAGATATCGCTTTCCTTAATGAATGCAGCCTTGGCAGCTTCTGCGGTTGCTGTAACCGTAGGACATGCGTGATGCTGCTGAGCATAAATGAGATCAGAGGGTATCGTATCTACAATAGGGAGGAAGATATAATTTATCTTTTTCTTTTTGTGGATCTTGTAGATCAGGTTGTGCAAATGCGGAATTCCGACCTTCGAAGGGAAGCACGGATCAATTGCTCCGCGTTTGGCACCTTCCTTGTATAATTCCTCACTTGTGTATTCTGAAAATATGATGTTCCCCGGATTTACACCAAGTGCTTCAAAATAACCGGTGAAAAACGGTGTGTGCGCGTACATATTAAGCACCCTTGGAATGGCAATAACAACCTTGTTCCTGTTTTTCATCAACTCAACGCGTTTATCGAAATCTTCCTTAGCCTTTTTATCAAATTTCATTTTCAGTTCCTCTATCTTTGAAAGAACCGGAACTTCATCCATGACTTTTTTGGGCTCCTGTGATTTCCATACTTCAACTGCGGCATGTTCAACCAGGTTTGGAGTGATATCTTTAATAGCGTCTAATCCTTTTTTGATGTCTTTCATTGAGCTCAAATCTTCAACAGTGCCTTTTTCGCAGGTTGCGATAATAAGTCTCTGAGTTCCATCAACGAGCGGTACTTTTGAATCAGGGTTAACTATCTTTTCTTTCGGAAGTTCGATTGATTCATCCTTTACGTACGGAATAGCTTTTTCATCGGTTGCTACATCAATAAATGTTCTCAAACATTTATTCTTGCAGAAGTAACAGCGTGTCGATTCATTTCTGGTTGTTTTGAATACGATCTTGGCTACTTTTTCAAGACCAATGAACTGTGTTCTCATACCGTTATCGTAAAGCCTTGCAGCTTCAATTCCGCAGCCAATTGCACCGGCTTCGCCGGTGTGTTTGTGAACAAACACGTTTGGATCAATTCCGCTGCCTTTAAATCTTTCGGTTATAAAATCAACCTGTGTTTTTACTGCCGCAAGATTATGCTGAGTGCCGCCCTGGAGTACGAAATTCTCTCCAAGTTTTGCAAGGTTCGGTATCTGAGAAACGTAAAGCCAGATGTTCTTTGGCAGTACGTTTGCAAGTCCGGCCATAATTTCTTCAGGTTTCCAGCCCTGTCTCTGGAAGTCAACGATATCAGACTGCATAAACACGGCGCAGCCATAACCGAAGGTTGGATACTGTTTTGCAGAAAACGCTACATCAGCGAAATCCTCTACAGCATATCCAAAGCCCTGAGCAGTTGACTGCAGGAAGTAACCGTTACCGGCAGAACACTGTGTGTTCAGCTTGAAGTCAGTAACACGGCCCTGATCCAATATAATTAATTTAATATCCTGACCGCCTACATCAACAATCACATCAGTATCGGGGTAGAAGTGAAGAGCTGCCTGAGTGTGAGCAACTGTTTCAACCAGTGCAACATCGCCATGTAATACATCTTTCAAAATATCCTTTGCGTATCCTGTTGTTCCTATCCCAAGTATTTCAAGGGTTGCGCCCTGTGCTTTTACCTGGTCGTGGATAGCCTGCAGAATATCAACAGTATCTTCAATGGGGTTACCTTTAGAAAGCTGGTAAGCTTTAACAAGCACCTGCTTATCCATAGAAATGAGCGCGGCTTTTGTTGATGTTGAACCGCCGTCGAGTCCGATAAAGCCCTTAACAACTTCACCCGGTTTGAATGTGGCCGGAGTGAATTTTGGGATCTTGTATTTATCTTTGAATGTATCAAGCTCAGCTTCATCCTTATACAGACCGCCGCCGCCTGAGAGTTTCATAAGCTTTTTCTTTTCTTCGGCTCTGCCTACATTGATATAATACTCAAGATCAGCATAGCCTTTGTATCTGCCAATTTCCAGTTCTTCTTCTTTGCCGTATTCAATTGCGCCAATGGCCGCAAAATACTGCGCGTTATCGGGTACCCTGATGAGTTCTTCAATCGGAACGGTTTTATCATAAGGCACGTTTCTTTCATCCCACATTTTGGGAATGTTTGCCCTCCAGCAATCCATCATACCCTTTATATAACAATTGGGTCCGCCCAAAAGCAATACTTCGGGTTTTAATGTATGACCGCGTGTTAACACAGACATATTCTGCTGGATGATAGATTCAAAAAGACTAGCCATGAGCTCATCAGCCGGTACGCCGGATTTCTGCAGACCGTTGATATCAGTTTCAGCAAACACACCGCATTTACCTGCAACAGGGTGGAGCTTCAATCCGTAATAACCCATATTGCACAGCTCTGCAGCGGGAATTTTAAGCTTTGCATTGATCTTATCAATTACCGCTCCTGTACCTCCGGCACATTTATCGTTCATTGAAGGGATCTTTTTCTTTTTGCCGGTTTCAGGGTCTTCTTTGAAAACAATTATCTTCGCATCCTGACCGCCCAATTCAATAACAGAAAGTGTCTTGGGGTAGAATTTTTCTACCGCAAGCGATACTGCATTCACTTCCTGTACGAACTTTGCGCCGAGGAACCTTCCGATATTGCTGCCGCCGGAACCGGTTATGAATATTCTAGCGCCTTCAAGGGCATCTTTGCCCAGTTTATCTTCTATAGCCTTAAGCAGTTCCAGTGATTTTTCAGGCTGCTTGGTATCGTGGCGCTGGTAATCGGACCACAGTATCTTATCAGAATCAATATCCATTACAACAGCTTTAACAGTTGTTGAACCGACATCGAAACCGATGTAGAGTGGTGATTTACCGCTATTATTAGTTTGATTTGTCATAATAAACTTGTTATTTAATTAAGATCATCTTTTTAGTTAATAAAATATCATTGGTTTTCAAAGTATAGAAATATAATCCGCTCGCGTGTGATTCGGCATTCCATTCAATTTCATATGTTCCCTGATTCAATTTATTATTAATATATCTCCATACTTCCTCACCGGTGCTGCTAAAAATAGTAATTGATACGTCACCGGCTTTGAATAAAGAGAATTTTATTATAGTATTTGGATTAAACGGATTAGGATAGTTCTGAAATAACTCATATTGGTCAGGTTGATAATTAGTTATTTCATTTATAGCGGTAATTCCGCCCCCATTGGTAGTTTTTAATAGAACACCATTATTCCCACCAATCCATCCTGTTTCATTATTTATATAAAATACAGAATACAAGCTATTGGTTGTTGGAGAGCTCTGTAAGAACCAATTTACACCGGAATTTGTTGTCCGGAGTATTGTTCCAACTTCACCCACAATGTTTCCAGAAGTAGTATTTGAAAAGTAAACTGCATTCAGTCTTCTGGAAGTCAAACTGTCAAGTTTCGTCCAGTTTGTCCCGCCATTGGTGGTTCGTCTGATTACGCCTGAATGTCCGCAAACATAAACAATATTTTCATTCAAAGCATGTACACCATTTAAGCCACCAATAGCACCCGGGCTCTGGTAAGACCAGGAAGTACCATAATTAACGACTCTTTTTATTAACTCATAAGGAGCTCCGCCTGCAATCCAACCGCTACCGCCAGGAAGTAATGAAACTGAAGATTGTTCCTGGAAGTAAACGGTATCATGGCGATACCAGGTATTTCCTGAATTACTAGTTCGGTTAATTATTCCATTAAAACCAACAGAAATTCCTGTATTACTGTTGAAAAAACCAATAGCATCTACCCCGGAAAAACCACTGGTCAGTATAGTTGTATCCCAGTTCAAACCACCATTTGTAGTTTTGTATATTCTGGCAGGATTACCACTGACAAAACCATTCAATGAATCAATAAAACAGAATGAGTTTGCTCCTGCTGAAAATATCTGGGACCAATTGTGTCCGCCATCTGTAGTTTTCCATACACCACCACCGCAAATAAAACCAAGATCTTCAGTAAAAAACTTAATAGAACTGATTTTATTAACAGGTAATGTAGTTATATGGCTCCACTGTGAGCTAACAGTACTGATTGTCAGCAACAAAGTAATGACCGAAATATTTACTTTTGTTTTTATCAATTATATCTGTTTTAAACGTTAGCAGTTTCTGCTTTTGATGTAACTGATTTAATTCCGTCCCTTTTCATTCTTTCAGAAACATGAATTACGAAATTAGCCGCAACTCCAATTACTCCTTTTTTGTGTCCGAAATCATAGAACGGTCTCTGTAACTCATTGTTAGCTTCAACATAAGCCTTTATCTCTTCTATTGAGTAACCGGTTTCATCAAGACATTTCTTGAATTCAAGTTTGGCTTTTGCTTTAGCTTCGCCAAGGGCCATCTGAACCCTTGAATGAGCGTTTACATCGCCTTCTCCTGATGTTTCGATCGGGATGAATATCATATCTTTGAACATTGATGTTACCGCTGACTGCACACCATCAGACTGTGTTGAAGGCATACAACCGAACGGTTTAAGTGAAAGCACCATGTGACAAAGATCTTTGTTTACGTAGTAAATGTTCTTTGCAATTTCAAGGTGACCCTCGCCGCCTTCAACCCTGGAATTGTAGAATGGATGACCCAGTCTCTGCATTTCAAGCTGGTTAGCCAGTTCATGCGGCATTCCTTTGAATACTTTTCTGATCCTGTTGTATTCACGGTCAAACACGCTTTCCGCAATTGAAAGAATTGTCACTGTTCTTTTGTAATCAGTCAGGTTCTTTAATTTTTTAAGTACCTGGAATGATTTCGGTTGTTCTTCACCTTCTTTTATACCTTTTCTGTCGTGGTACATATTCTTAGCCTGGTGAAGCATGTATAAGATCCAGGTTGCGATTGGCTCTACCAGCAGCTGCGCGCCTTCTCTTTCGAGGAAGGGGAACATATTGAAATTTCCGTCTCCTTCAGTTGTCTGTGCCCAGAATTCACCGGTTACCTTACAAATAGGTTTTACACGGGTTCTATCAACTTTAACTTCGTTGAACTTTGCCTGAATTTCTGTAAGCGTTTCAATGTAGTAATCGCTCATAACCTGGTCAACAAAACGCTGAACGTAGTTTGAGCCCGGTAACTTGCTTAAGAATGAACCCATTTTCGTATTGAAGTCGAAATATCTCTTGCCTTTCATTCTTTCATACATCATATCCATACATTCAGCAAGAACCTTATCGGTTTCGCCGGCATTTACTTCGAATGGTCTGATCTGGTATGCAACATCATTAAGAATATCTCCGATATTCATGGCGTTCAGTATTCCGAGGAAGAAATCGAGGTTCATTTCGAGTCCGGCTTCCATTTCATCCTGCTCTAATCCGCCGGTCTGCTGGAATATGAGTACCCTGAAACCCTCAAAGCCTGAATTACGTAATGCGAGGCGGTATTCTGCTTCATACATACCAAAACGGCATGGGCCGCATGCGCCCGCTGTGAAAAATACATAATCGTTAATTATCTGTTCTTTTGTTAAGCCTGATTTTTCAAGATCCTGCAGGTATTCCACAAGATTACCAACGGTAAAGTATGTCGGATTGCACTGTCCGTTGTTACCGTATTCTTTGCCTAACTGGAAGGCTTTTTTACTTGGTGTTGGAATTTCACTGGCCTTGTAACCAAGTCCCTGGAGAACGCCTTTTATAAGCTTCTCATGTTTCCATGTTAACCCGCCAAATAATATTGTTGTATTGGCGCGCTGATCTTTTGTGAATGTGTTTTCCAGCGGTCTTTTAAAATGATCGATACGCTTAGCTTCAACGCCGTATTCCTTTTCAAGACGCATTCTTTCTTCAAGCAGCAGGCGCTGAATTTCAGCTTCTTTGCTCTCCGATTTTTTCAAACTGATACCAACCGGAGCACTTACCACGTTTGTATCTTCGTTTTGATTTTGATGTCCCATAGTTTTACCCTTCCTTTAGGTATTTTTTGGTTGATTTATTTTATACTTTTACTAACTTCAAACTTATTATTCAATTCAGCTTCAATATTTCGTTTGCTGCGGTTTTTCCGCTCTTTACTGCTCCTTCGATTGTTGCAGGCAGTCCGGTATCTGTCCAGTCTCCCGCTAATAACAGGTTTGAAACGGATGTCTTAGTGCCGGGCCTGCTGTTTAGTGAAGCTTTATCAGGCACAAATGTAGCTCTCATTTCTTTTAACACTCTAGCTGAAGTTACATTAAAGCCCTTTAGACACGGAAAGCACATTTTTAGCTCACTTTCCGCTAACTTGGCGATTTCTTCCTTCGTTTTTTCAGCAACAGCAGCTGCGCTGCTTATTACTACGCAAACCTGGTAATCTGTTACCTTAAACACCCACTGTGATATAGTGCTAAGCATACCTGCAAAATCATTGGGTAGAACTCCGGCAATATCCTTATCAAATTTTAAATGGATATTGACAATAGGGGAGGAAGTTAATTCCTTTAAATCCCCAAAATATGATGCGAAATCCCGGCTTAAAAAAAGATTTTTAAAATTAAAGAACGGTACAGCGCTTATGTAAAAATCGGTTTTGATAATGCTGTTATCTTCAAGTATTAATCCACTTACGCTGTTATCTTTAAACTCTATTCTGCTTATTTTTGAGCTGGTTAATACTTTTGACTTTTTGCTATCTAGATACTCTATTGCCGGCTTCACGAAAATATCACTTAAATATCCTTTTGGCAGAACAAGCTCTGAACCGCCTTTTTCTATGAAACCCAGCCTTATGATATCGCAAAACATGTTAGCTGATGTATTTTCCGGTTCCGCATTGAATACAGCAATAATGAATGGTTTCCAGAAGTAATTAATTGCTTTTTCAGTTTGTGAACTCAACTCAAAGAGCTTATCTGTATTCATTTTATTTAAGTCTGATTCAGAATACTTGCCCTTTTTGATCTTGTTCACAAGTTTCACAATTGAAAGCTTATCGCTTAACCCCAGCGCTTTATATCCCATTATACCGCCCGCCAGATGCAGGGGGGGAGGGAGCTTTGATGCTTTGAGCGAATATTGAACCCCGCTAACATCAGCAAACATGACTTCAAGCTGATTCTGGAAGCTCAACTTGTGGTAAGTACCTATCACTTTCAGGTAATCAAAAGTATTGTGATACCAGCTTGCCAGTATATGCTGACCGTTATCGATATGTAAACCGGATGCTTTGTCAAAGAACGAATAAACTCTGCCGCCAAACTTTGGTGATACTTCAATTAAAGTGACCTTATAACCCTTTTCAGCAAGGAATACTGCTGAGGAGAGTCCCGCTAAACCGCCGCCAATCACTGAAACACTTCTGTTCAATATGCTAATTTATACTTAACAAAAACCCCGAATGTATAATATAATTTTTTGAGTTTTGAAACCTTAGCTTTTTTGCGGAATACATTGTAATTCATCTTCTCAATTTTTTGCAGAATATTGAAATAGATCTTCTGCATTATTCGTGCAGGGAAAAGCTGTTTGCGGTCTTCCTTCGCGAAAGCGTTGTTTGCTTTTTCGAAGTAATCACGCGCACGTTTGCATTCATATTTCATCAACTCCACAAATGATTCATTGTACCTGAAATTCATCAGGTCATCTTCAGTATATCCAAATTTCTTCATATCCTCTTCGGGAATGTATATTCTTCCGTTGAGCGCGTCGAACTTAACATCCCTTAATATATTTGTTAATTGCAGAGCTATACCAAGATTCACTGCATACTCCTTTGCGCTTTGGGTCTTGTAGCCGAAGATCTCGATGCACATAAGGCCAACAGTAGCTGCTGCGCGGAAGCAATACTGGTATAAAGTGTTAAAATCTTTATACCGCGAAACCTGCAAGTCCGCTTCCATACCTTTTATGAGCTCAAAGAACGGCTCAACGGGGATGTTAAAATTCCTTATGATCTTAGTTACCTGGTTCAGCAGAGCGTAGCTTGATGTTCCTTTGAGGGCTTTTTCAAATTCATTTTTCCATTCACGTATTTTGCGAAACTTGAGCTCGGTGGAATCAGCTTCGTTATCAACAATGTCATCTGTTTGCCTGCAAAAGGCGTAGACTGTGTTAATAGCCTCGTACTTATCCTTTGGCAGCAGTGAAAACGAATATAAAAAATTCGTTTTGCTTGATTGCGTAATTTCGATGTGTTCTGTTGACAATCTAATTGTGTTAATTGCTTAAATTATTATTCTAACTTTGCTCTGCTTATTTACACCTCACCCCGCCTATCGGCACCCCTCTCCTCGAAGGAGAGGGGACTGGGGGTGAGGTTTCATGCTTTACTTAAAATCTTGAACCTAAAAAAATCCTCAATTTGTCAAACGCTGAAATTGTGGGTCGTTGATTCAGAACGTTATAGTCTATTTCTTTTAACTTCGCTAATATAGTTGTACCGCCAAGCCATGTTAATTTGAGTTCCTTTGAAAGCTTCATGGTATCTGCATTACCGGCAGTCATTTCAATCAGTTTCTTTCCTTCATCAAATATCGCTTGAGTTCTTTCTGCTTCATACTTCATCAGTGCCCTGAAATTCTCGTTATCCTGTTTCATCTCAAGCTGCCTGTATGAATACCCGAATTGCTTAATATCCTCTTCAGGCAGATATATCCTGTCTTTCCTAAGGTCAACCTCCACATCCTGCCAGAAGTTCGTCAATTGAAGAGCAGTGCAAATTTTATCTGAATATTTGAAGAACTCTTCATCGTGGCATCCGAATATCATCAATACAAGTCTGCCTACCGGATTAGCTGACCGTGTGCAGTAATCCAACACCTCATCAAACGTATTATACCTGCTCTTAACAACATCCTGTTTGAATGCACTCAGAAGATCCTCCTGCGGCTTAATAGGGATCCTGCAATCTTGTACTGTTTTGCCAAGAGCTATGAAAATGGGGTCATATGCCTTGCCATTATAGCAATCCTTTAGCTTTTGGTTCCATTCATCCAGCAGGGCAAGCCTCTTAGGTGCTCCGCCTTCGATTCCTTCTTCATCGGCAAAATCATCCGCGGCTCTTGCAAAAGCATATATTGCGTAAACATACTTTCGCTTATCCTTAGGAAGCAGGAGTGATGCTACAGGAAAATTTTCGTAGTGACCTTTTGCGATATCCTCGCAATATTTAAAAGAACTATTGTAAAGCTCATCTTTATTGACCGTAATGATGCTATCATTTGTGCTGCTGTTTTTCATATTGCTTAAAACACCGGTATCATGAAGATTATCATAAATACCCCGGGGTAAATACCCTTAATGTTATGTGTAATTATTGCCTGTTATATTAAAAACAGGTTAAATAAAAACCGGATTATCAGTTGAGTTTAAATTAACAGAGTGGATTTCCGCAAATATGTTTCCTGTGAACGCCACAGGGAAATATTCAGGGAATCAAGAATGCGATAAGTTATCAGATCTATTTTATGGTTAACAGATTTAGATATATTTTTAACTATAGATTGAAATGAAATACCCGAGCGTTTAAAGATGAGCGCAAAAAGAAGAATAATGAACCCTGAAGAATTTGCGTTAGCCGGGTCAGTGGGATTGTAGAAAAATGCCAGCCATATCATTGACATAGCAGTAAAAATGATCATCCAGAACCTGGTATTATAGCTTGCTGTATGGGGGGTAAGGCGCTTCCAATAAAGATTATTGCAAAGTTTCCTATAGAATTCCATTGTCAAAAAGTGATTCAACACCCATACAACTTTTGACAGGATTTCGCTCTTAAGCAATAATTTTATTTGAAGAATAATATTCAAATTTTGGTTGATTTTATAGTGTAAATTAAGGAAATATGTTTGAAATGTCAATTAAATCAAAAATTTAATCTGTACACTTGTGTATAGATAAGGAGAGATATTTAATGCAGCGATAAAAGTCATATTTCGTGAAAAAAAATAACCAACTTTCAAATAGCGAAAGTGAGGCGAATTTCACTAACCTGATTGTTTCCTTTATTTAGTCTCTTCCTGAAACATAAAAAAAAGGGAAGTAATGTAACATAAAAAGGAATAGTTATATTTTGGGGTTTACAAAAATGTAATTAGTGTAATTTTTGCAAATCGTGGTTAATGCTTTTGATTTCCAATCACACATCTACTCATATCTCAAAGCATCAATTGGATTAAGCTTTGCAGCCTTAAAAGCAGGGTAAGTGCCGAAGATTATTCCGATAAGCGAGCATACAATCACGCCTATTGCGACCCAATCATAAGGAATAGTTACAGGGAAGTTGAAAATTGAGCCAAGCAGGTTACCTATACCAATTCCAACGGCAATGCCGATGAGTCCCCCTAACTCGCAAAGCAATATTGCTTCAAATAAAAATTGGGTTAGTATATTACCGCGCTTCGCGCCAATTGCCATTCTGATTCCGATTTCTTTGGTACGCTCCGTAACCGTAACAAGCATAATGTTCATAATCCCGATTCCCGCTGCAATTAATGAGATAAACGATATTACACCTGCGCCGTATTTGAAATAAATGGTGAAGTTATTTGCCTCTCGCACAAGAGATTCATTTGACCATATTTCAAAATCATTTTCCTCACCCGGGGGGACTTTGCGAATCTGCCGCATGAGTCCAATGACTTCTTCCTGGGTTTCATCAAGCTGCGCTTTGCTGTAAGCTGAAACGGTAATGTTAATTGAACGGTTCTTACGCACACCGTAAATTTTATCCATTGTGCGCAGCGGTATGAGAACAATATTATCCTGGCTTTGACCCAGGTTTTCACCCTTTGCCGTCAAAACACCTATCACCGTAAAACGCGTGCCGTCAATTTCAATTTCTTTATCAAGCGGGGAAGTGAAGGGGAACAGTTTATCAACAACTTCCATACCAATTACCGCGATGTGCCTGGTTGATTTAACTTCTTCCTCTGTGAAAAATCTTCCTTCGCTTAGTGTATGATTGTTTGCCGGAAGAAACTCCGTAGTAACACCGCCCATCTGGAAGTTTGGATTCGTCTGACCGCTGCCATACTTTACGGTTTTACCGCCAGACCAGTCTTCGAGTCCGATATACTTGGGTGTTACTGCAAGATCTTTGAGTCTGTAACCCTCTTCAATTGTGATAGGCTGGCGCTTTTCGTATTTGCGCCATTTACCGGGACCCGAAACAAATGTTGCAGGCCACTTTTGCACCTGGAAGGTGCTTGTTCCAAGCTGACTAAGACCGCTATCAATACCTTTTTGTAAAGCATCAAGCAGTGTCATTACTCCGATTATGGAAAACACACCGATAATTATACCAAGCAATGTCAGCGAAGCGCGAAGTTTATTCGCCCTGATGGAATTGAGTGCCGAAATTAATGCTTCCTTGATGTTCACTTTTTTATTTTATTTGTCTTTGTTTTTTATTTATCCTTAACTTTGCCGCTCAAAGATTTTTTGATGCTCTTTACACGGGTTTTTTCTGCCTCAGTTTTATCAACAGCGGCGGTTTTCTTCTTCTTTTTGCGAATCAGCAGTTGCGTTGTTGCTGTTGATTTTATTACAGGCATAATTTTTTATTTTATATAAAAATCTCTTTGAAAAATAAACTGGTCCGTTTCAAACTCGCACAAGTATCTGCCCGGGGGATAGGTGCAGTCACTGGACCTGCAGAATTCCATTTCCCATCTGACCCTGAATACGCCAGGTTTTAGGGTCTGGTCATTGATAAGATACATCAAAGTGTTCCCGGTGGTATCACTTACAGAAAGCTTGAGAGTTGTTTTTAGCGGGATATCCAGATCTACTCTTATAATATATTTTGTCTGAAACTTATCAAGCTTGATTATCACATCGCTGATGTTGTATTCAGCCGGAATTTCTTTTTTAGTTCTTCGAATTACAACATCGCTGGTATCTTTATCGATTATCTGTGAATGTAATTCTGAACCTGAAATTAATAGAACAAATAAGACAATTAATTTAAAATATTCTCTTTGCAATACTCATCCATTTACTGTATTAGACTTGTACCCTCATCCCGAGCTTGTCGAGGGATTATTGTTACATTATTTCTTACCCTTCGACAAGCTCAGGGTGAGAACATTTTACTATTCATACCGCAATGCATCCACGGGATCGAGTTTTGAAGCCGAGAGGGCAGGGAAGAATCCCGCCACAATGCCTGCAAATGCTGATATTCCGAGAGCCAATACAACTACCCACAGCGGCATTACTGTTGGGAGCAATACTGCGTTAATTATCAGGCTCAGCGGGAAAGCGATCATAAGCCCCACCATACCGCCAACTATGCAAATGGTTACGGCTTCTATCAGAAATTGCAGCATAATAGTAACGCGCTTCGCGCCGATTGCTTTGCGAATGCCTATTTCCTTGGTTCTTTCTTTTACGCTCACAAACATGATGTTCGCAATGCCTATCGATCCCACTATAAGCGAAAGTAAAGTGATCGCGGTTCCGATAGTTTTTATAAGACCCGTTAATGATTCATAAGTCTGCTTAAAAGCTTCCTGCTGGTTTACTCCAAAATCATCCTTGCCGCCAATAGGTATTCTGCGGGCGCGTTTCATAACAGCGCGGGACTCTTCTTTGGTATCTTCAAGGGCTTCAACAGTGGGAGCTTTTACGTTTATTGTAAGCGACCTTCTTGTGCCGAACATTTTGAAAAACTTATTGATGGGGATAATTATTCTGTTATCGAGGCTGAATAATCCGAGCATTGAGCCCATTTTTTCATATGTTCCAATGACTTTAAAATTGTGACCATCAACCTGAATGACTTTTCCAATAGGGTCAATGTTCTGAAAAAATGATTCTTTTATATCATATCCAATTACACAAACGCCCCAGCCGCCGTCGGATTCACGTTTAGTGAAGAACCTGCCTTCATCAACATCAAGTCCAAGCGTGCGCTGATACTCTTCAGTAGTGCCGAATACGGGAATATTTTCACTGGTGAAATCCTGGTAATTAACAACCGCTGAAGTACCAACAGTGGGGCAGACTGATTCAGCTCCATTAATATTTTCAGCGAAGTATTCATAATCCTGCCAGTTAATATCCCTCCTGTTGCGGTAAACTTCCCAGTCATCTTTGCCGAACCATTCAAATTTCTGAATATAGAGTACATCCGCGCCAACGGCAGAAATACTTTTTTCGAATGCAAGGTTTATACCTTCAATGGCTGTTTGCAGGGTTGTAACGGTCATAATGCCTATAACTATACCAAGTGTAGCCAGAAACGATCTTACTTTATTTGCCCTGATGGAATTCAGCGAAATAATAACACCCTCTTTTATTTCAGTAAAAAAATTCAATTTGTATTTTTATAATGGATCATTTGGAAAGTTCGTTTTTGATCTTTCCATCCATGGAATCCTTGAAGTCATAATCATAATCAATATCCAGTGCAACATCAAAATTCTTCTGCGCTTCTGAGCGGTTGCCAAGTCTTAAATAACATCTGCCAATCTGGTAATATGCCTCCGGCACAAGCCATTTTTCGTTCGCAGGTTTGAGTGAAATATTCATTTTGAACTGCTCAATGGCCTTACTGTAATCTTTCTGTTTATAGTATAATTGACCTAATCCCTGGTTGATCTGGGCTTTTACATCGTCGCTGTAATTTACACCCTGGGCAGAAGTCAATGTGCTGTAATCCTTCGCTGCTTCTGTAAGTCTGCCAGTGGCCCGGTTATTATCAGCCGCAATCAGCAGGGAATCTGTGGTAGTCAAAGGCGCAGCTTCCCGTTCACGTAACTTCCTGAGCCAGTATTTTTCCCATTGGTTTTCATCTTTTATATCTGTCCTAGCTCTGCGGTAATATTCCATAGCGGCATTTCTATCACCCATAAGTTCAAGTGATACGCCGGTGCTGTATAACCTGTTGTTCTGGTTATCATCTTTGGTTAGCACAGAAATAAACAGTTTGCCGTATTCTGATGATTTTGAATAGTTATTCATCCTGAAGTACGCATTGCTTAAAGCGCCGTAGGCGGTGCGGAAAATGATATCGTTGTTTTTGCCTTTATTATATTCCAGTGACATCTCATATGCCTCAATTGCCTCGTTCATCTTATCCTGCTGCGCGAGTACTCCGCCCCAAAGCATCCATACAGCGGGGCTTTCAGGGTACTTTGATTTCAGGGCCAGTGCGTAACTTTCAGATTCAGGATAATTTTCCTCCCGCCAGGTCATTAATGTTAAATAAAACTTTGCTTCGCTGTTTGTATAAGTTCCTTTTTCTGATGCTATTTTAAGAAGCCTTTTGCCTTCTTCGCGGTCACCTGAAAAACCAAGTATATCAGTCAGCCATTTCAGTTTGCGGGGAATGAAACTGGTAAGGTAGTTATAAACACCGAGCCCAAGGGCAGCATCGTGGTAATCAGGATTTTTTTCTAACACAAAGGTCAGATTGCTGTTGCCGTCTTTGATTTCAGATGCAGCTTTCAGATAATTTTCACCCATAAAACCAATTGCAAATGCCCGGATAGTATATGTCCATCCGAGGTATAGCCTGGCGTCAAGATCATTTTCATTTTTATCAATAACGTTCTCACATTTTTCAACCAGCTTATCGCTCAGGTTCATGAAAGTTTCAAAATCAGTCTTATTGCGGGTAAGCATGGCTTTCCAGTAATAAATGGTCTGCTCAAAAAAGTGGCCGCGCAGATCGTTAGGAGCAGTATTTTTCGCTTCCTGGAATTTTGCCAGCGCGCCCGGAAAATCCATGTTGTATTCGGCATCAATGCCTTCTGCTATGAGTGTATGTACTCTGCCGAAATCCTGTGCCTGTAAAACATTGCAAAAAGATAAAAATAAAACTGCAATACCAAGATACTTTATAATCAAAATTACCCCTTATGTTTAAAAAGTGAATATTTTTATTTTTGATTCAGATTATCAAACAGCAGCCTGTAAAGCGGCGGCTTTATCATTTTTATATTTGACGCCTTTTTCTGTTTCTTTATCCGTTTCTATCAACCCGTCTCTGAGCCTGATTACCCTGTGAGCATGTTCGGCAATAAAATCTTCATGTGTTACCAATATAATGGTATTTCCCAGGGAATGCAGGTTATCAAATAATTCCATAATTTCATCGCCGGTTTTTGAATCAAGATTACCTGTAGGTTCATCCGCCAGTATGATAGAGGGTTTGTTAACGAGCGCTCTTGCGATGGCAACGCGCTGCCGCTGACCGCCTGAGAGCTCGTTGGGTTTATGTTTCATTCTATCCTGCAAACTGACCTTCAGCAGCGCTTCTTCGGCGCGCTCCATTCGTTCGGCTTTTGACATGCCGGCATAGATCAAAGGCAGCTCAACGTTATGCAAAGCATTTGAACGGGGGAGCAGATTAAAGGTCTGGAATACAAATCCTATCTCTTTGTTACGGACAGCAGCCAGTTCATTATCATCCATCTCGCTTACGTTCTGCCCGTTGAGTTCGTAATATCCGGATGTCGGCGTATCAAGACAGCCTATGATATTCATCATGGTAGATTTACCGGAGCCTGAGGGTCCCATTATTGCCACATACTCGTTCTTATGAATAGTCATAGAAACTCCTTTGAGAGCGTAAAGCTCTTCGGTTCCCATTACATAAAGCTTAACAATATCCTTGGTCTTTATTATCTCTTCCAAAACGGTTACTCTTCCTTATCCGTTTTTTTCTTTATTTCGTTATCTACTTTTACAACAGAGCCTTCTTCGAGCTCTTTGCTAATGGATTTATACGGACCTTTAACTACAACCTGGTCAGGCTGAAGTCCCTCAAGAATTTCAATGTATCTATCGTCACTGATGCCTGTTTTTATCTGTACAATTTTAACTTTTGTGGGCGAGCCTTCTTCAACCACAAAAACTACTTCTTTGGGTTTTTCTTTTTTCTTCAGATTTTCATTTGATTTTCTCTTAACTTCTTCATCGGAATTTTCATCCATCTTTTCATCTTCTCTGGCGGTTACGCTTTGAATAGGTATGGTAATTACATCTGATTTTGAATTCACTTTAATATCGGCATTGCAGGACATTCCGGGTTTCAGCTGAACATCCTGATCGATTATTCTTATCTTCACAATAAAATTAATAACCTGTTCCTGGGTTCCTGTGCCTTTTGATTTAGCTGAGTTGGAAATTTCGTAAACATACCCTTTGATAATTCTTTCAGGAAAAGCGTCAACTTCAACTTCGGCTGTATCGCCAAGTTTTACACTTGTAATATCTGTTTCGCTGATCTCAATTTCAGCATCCATAACCGAAAGATCTGAAACTGTCATTATCACGGTACCAGCCATCTGCTGGGTTCCTACAACTTTTTCACCAAGCTCGTTATTCATAGCTGTAACAATGCCATCCATGTTGGAGCGGATCGTTGCCTTAGAAAGATCCTGGGAGCTTTGCTGAAGCAATGCCTGGTTCTGCCTTACATTAGCATTAGAGCTCTTTACATTTGATACTGCTACATCGTAAGCTATCCTGGCGTTATCAAGATCAGACTGTGAAACCAGCCCGCTTTGGAACAGCTGCTCTGTTCTCTGCAGTTCAAGCTGCGCTTTTTTGAGATTGTTTTCAGCTACTTCCACCTGTGTTCTGGAATACTGCACACCCGCCTGCTGCTGATTTATCCTTGCTCCGTAAGTTTCAGCTTTTATCTTTACAAGCAGATCGCCTTTTTTAACTGTATCGCCTTCCTTGTAGGGAAGCTGAACAATTTCACCGCTTATCTCAGCGGAAATATCCACCTTGGTTTCAGGATTGATAGTACCTGTGCCTGAGACAACCTGTGTAACATTGCGTTTAATAACTTTTTCGGTCTGCACAGTTACAAGCTTATCTTTGTTACCTGAAGCCACTACCGCAACTATAATTAATATTATTACAACGCCTATTATTGAAAATAACAGGAGTTTTTTGCTTTTCTTTTTCTTTACAACGGGTTTAATATCTGCCATAAAAATATTATTTAAATTTCTCCTTCAATTCCTTAAAAACTTAATAAATCAGTAAACCCTGGTAGTACTCGAGAGTTTTCTGAGCGTTGATAAAATCATATACAAGATTTGATTTATTTATCAGAATATTATTCAGATTGGTTGTGGCGGTATTAACATCAAGCAGTGTGCCAATACCTACCCTGTAAGATTCTTCTGCCATCAGTTTATTCTGCTGTGCATTCAACAGGCTGCGGTCAACAATTTCGATCTGTTTAAGCAGTGACCTGAGATCCTGTATAGCTTTTTTGATCTCAACCTCTACCTGGTTTTTGATAAGTGTGATATCTTCCTGGGCGGACCTGTAATTGATCAGGGCGATCTGTCTCTGGTAATCCTGTTGAAAGCCCTGGAAAATTGCGTAATTGAGCGATAGCCCAATCGTAAAAGTCCGTTGATTGGTTACATTATCAATTTTATTGCCGTTCATAGAGTACTGCCCGAATCCCGTAAGAGTAGGGAAGTATTGAGTGCCCTTTGCAATTTCTATGTTTGTTTCAAGCAAGTCCAGGTTTTGCATCCTGGCTTTGATATCCTGCCTGTTATTGAATGCATTCCTTACCAGTACATCTGTGTTTTGATTCTGTAAGACATATGACTCCAGGGCTGCGTATTCAACTTCGGTGTTAAATTCAGCTGTGTTCACAGCGTAGTTCTTATCTAAGGGCAGGTTTGAATTGTACGCCAGATCACTGATAGATTTATTGAGATTATTTTTGGCCTGTTCTACAAGCAGCTCATTTTGCGCAACAATAACATCCTGTTGATATACATCAGAAAGTGTTCTTCTGCCGACCTCAACAAAGATCTTAACCCTTTCGAGCTGGGCTCTGGAATCTGCCAGCGTAGCTTCGTTTATAACCACAATTTGCTGATTTTTGAGTACGGCAATGTAACTTGAAATTATCCTGACAGCAATATCCTGCTTAACCTGTTTAAGCTGAATCTGGTATTGAACCCTGGTCTGTTTTGCCAGCTCGATCCTGTCAAAATTAGCCATACCGTCAAATAATGTTACATCAGATCTTAGTGAAAGTGAAAAGTTGTTTGAAGTCTCATTGCTCTCCGGTATTGGAATACCATTTTGATTTATAAAGCTGTTATTTATGACCGTGTTAGAACGCGTCCAGCCTGTGGAAAATTTAAGATCAGGGAACAAATTTCCGTAATTTGCGCGTAAATTACTTTCCTGCAGTGCTATAGTGTTCTCGAGTTTATTAATATTTGGATCATTTCGGTAAGCATGATCTATAGCCTCCTTAAGCGAAACCTGAACTACCTGGGCGTTCAAACTGCCGGCAAGTAGCAAAACAACGGTAAATACGGATAACTTTAGTATCTTCATATCTTGTTTTATGATAAAGATGCAGCTTTATAGTTTATATGACGATAAAATACTTGTTTTAGTTTCAAATTATAAGTCAAATATTCAATTTTATTGTAAAATTGTGTTACATCTAAAAGTACAACAGAAACGCAACCTTTTAAGGTAAATGTGCATTTAAATCATTAAGTTAGTATGTTAACTCTAAAAATAATTACAGTTATGAATATTATACTGAATCTATTTATAGCATTTTCTTTTCTGTTTTCGGGCGGCTGCAAAGATAATGAAACTGACAAAGAAGCTGATCTTAAAAGTTCGGGTTCTTCAGGCAATACGGCAGTTAGTATTGAACCATTTGTGACCGGCTTGGAAGTGCCGTGGAGTATCGTGTTCACATCAAGCAGCAGAATACTTGTTAACGAAAGGCCGGGGAGGCTCAGGGTAGTAACTGATGGCAAACTTGCTCCGGAACCGCTTATGACCTTCAGCGAGGTTTCAAGCGGGTCGGAAGAAGGGTTGATGGGGCTAACTTTAGACCCGGGTTATGGCGAGAATAAATTCATTTATTTAAGCTATGCATACGAAAAGGAGGGTGACCTGGCGGTGAAAGTAGTTAAATATACTGATAACGGAACCAATCTAAGCGATCCACAACTGATCTTTGATAACATTCCGGCCGCAAAATACCACGCGGGATGCAGGATAAAATTCGGACCTGACGGCAAACTGTATATTACCACCGGCGATGCAGGTGAGAGAAAATTTGCGCAGGATCTAAGCAAGCTTCACGGGAAAATATTGCGAGTTAATTCTGATGGTAGTGTTCCCGCTGATAATCCGTTTAGCAACTCACCCGTGTGGAGCTATGGGCATCGCAATCCTCAAGGGATTGATTGGGTCGCAGGTACTGATATCATGTGGCAGACCGAGCACGGTCCAAGCGGCTTTGACGGACCCGGCGGGGGCGATGAAGTAAATGTAATAGTTAAAGGAGGAAACTACGGTTGGCCTGATGTTTCACATACAGAAAGCAAAGAGGGGATGATATCTCCGGTGCTGGTATTTACGCCCGCCGAAGCGCCCGCTTCAGGGTTGGTTTACAAATCAGGTAAAATAGCTGAGTACAAAGATTGCTTCCTGTTTGGCTGCTTGCGCGGGAACGGCATAATTGTAGTGAAGATCGACCCCAACGACAGATCGAAAGCAATTTCGCACAGCAAAATTGCTACAGAGTATGGTAGAATACGCGATATCGCTGAGGGTCCGGATGGTAACATATACTTTTCCAGCAGCAACAAAGATGGAAGGGGATCACCAAAATCAGGAGATGATAAGATTTACAGGATTTATTAGAAAAAGTTTATAGGCCTCACCCCCAAGATATTTGTCGCCCTGAGCAGAGTCGAAGGGCTATAAACTTGAATCATTTTTACCATCCTTCGAACTTAGAGACAAGTCAGGCAAGGTCGGTAAGGGGTTAACCCCCGGATATTTTCTTACCCTGCATGCTTGTACGAGCATAGGGAGAGAAGGAGCTCTTGACTGCTCCCGCAGTTACCGAAACGTAATAAAGTTTGGTTACTTCTTAGTGCTTAATTCTCTTTTAAATATTGCATATATTTGCAATAGTTAAATATTAAAATAAGCATGATAAAACAAAAATTCCTAGGCAGATGGAAACTGAAATCTGTAATTGTCAGACACGAAGACACCATAATTTACCCTTTCGGCAAAAAAGTTAAAGCAATTTTGTTTTATGATGAAGAGTACATGTCAGCTCAGATCATGATGCCGCATGACCTGCCGCTGGAGCACATGCCTGAAAAGAAGTTGAAGTTAAAGGATCTGGCCTGGGCATTAAAGCATTTGGGATATATGGGTTATTTTGGACCTTACGAAATTGATGAAGAAAAACATGTCATAAAACATCATGTTGAAGGTGCTATTGTTCAGAGTCTTGTTGGCGGCACAGAAGTGCGCAAATACCGGTTTGAGCATGGCGAAATGATACTCTCAGCGGGTCCGATGGAGCTGTGGTGGTTGAGGGCTTAATCACTTTCAATTATAACTTCGCATTCAGGCAAAGAGCTAAGGAAATGCCTGCCGTATGGCTTTTTCATTATGCGGCTATCAAGAATGCAGATGATTCCTTCATCGTTTCTGCTTCGTATGAGTCTGCCTACACCTTGCTTAAATTTAAGAATTGCTGTTGGCAGCGAATAATCCATAAACGGATTGCCGCCTTTTTGCAAAATAAATTCCAGCTTCGCTTCTATTACAGGATGATCAGGGACTTCAAACGGCAGCTTGGTAACAATTACATTCCGTAAGCTATGACCCGGTATATCAACGCCCATCCAGAAGCTATCCACTCCGAATAACACTGAATTTTCGTCATCCCGGAATTCCTGCAATATGCGGTTGTTTGGCATACCGTTATGCTGGGCGTAAAGATTTATTCCTTCACCAATAAAATCTTCAAGCAATTTATTATATGCTGACTTTAGCAGTTTATTACTTGTAAATAACACAAGCGCGCCGCCGCTGGTTTTCCTTACACATTCCTGAATTTTCTCAGTTAATATCTTCTCAAAGCTGCTTTCGTTCAGAATATCGCTTATCTTGTATTTGGGTGATTTCTCAGGTTCAGGGATATCTTTGTAAACATGTATCTTCATCTGTCTGCCGTAATCAAACGGGGTTTCAATTATCTCGCCCCGAATCTCTTCAGCACCGATCGAATTTTTAAAGAACTCAAGAGTATTGTTCGTTGAAAGCGTGGCTGAGGTCATAACTGACTGCCTGTTCTTAGCGAAAATATTTTCGCGGAAGTATTCAGCCATATCGATCGGCGAGATGCAAAGATCGATGTTATTCCTGGCCCTGCCTTTGTATTCTATCCAGTAAACGTATTCATCACTTTTCTGCTCAAGGAAAAATATCAGGTTGTTCCTTATCCGCGTGAACTTTGTAAAGTAGTTCTTTATCTCATCTTCTTCGATATCATTCTTTGCAAGGGGAGTAGCTTTTTTAAGCTCAATGGTAAGCTCAAGGAGTGAGTTCATCAGCTCAGTTCCAAGCGGAACAGGCTTTTTTATCCTTATAGCGCTTTTATGCGCCTGGGCATGGTAAACATCGTTTACATGTGAGTGGAGCATTTTAAAAAAATGCTCATTATCCTGGTAAGTAATTTCAATTGCTTTTTTAAGCCTCTCGGCCTGCCGCATTGAAAAGAATCCTTTTTGTGTCCTTGGATTATATAACTTGTTGAGCCAGAATCTGATCTGTTCTTTCGAAACTGAAGGCGAAACGCGCTCCGCGGCAATTTGCTCGACTGTATGAGCCTCATCAAAAATGACAAAATCATTGAAATAAAGATAACCCTCTGATTCACGTTCATAAAATCCGAACAGCGTAAAAAATAAGTGGTGATTCAGTACCAGCACGTCGGCATCTTTCATTCTTTGCTTCGCCTGCTGGTAATAACAGTTTGTATCGGCTCCGCCGCATGATTTCTGTGTACAAACTCCTTCTTCAGCGAAAATTTCACTCCACACTGTATCATCAACCGGGAAAGGAATATCCTGTCTTGTTCCTTTACCTTCTTTATTCACGAAGTCATATATCTTCTGCAGGGTTTGCTGCTCACTTGTCATGAACAATGAATTCTTCTCGATCATCGCCTTATTCAGACGCTTTGTACAGATGTAATTATTCCTGCCTTTTAAAATCTCGTATTTGAATTCAACCGGCAGTATTTTGGCAAGCGCTGGGATATCTTTATTAATGAGCTGTTCCTGCAGATTGATGGTGCAGGTAGATATTATCGCTTTGCGTTCATTATTAAGCGCAAATAATATTGCAGGCACCAAATATGCCAGTGATTTTCCTACACCCGTGGGTGCTTCGATGATATTATGCTCCGCTGATTGCAGCGAATCCGCAATACTTACAGCCATTTGCTGCTGCTGCCGGCGGTATTCAAATCCTTCGAGTTGTGAAAGCAGCCCGGAAGGGGAGAATATATCTTTAATTTCGTTCGTAAAATCAGACATTTTTACAAAGATGTAAATAATGCTGTAAAAATGTTAGGAAGAAATTTTTGTTGAGCGCATTTGCTTTTTCTGAAATGTTGTATTATATTTGAAACAGTAAAACTAAACTAATCTATCTAAAACAGATCGAACAGAAAAATACCTTTTTTAAAATTTTTCTAAACTAATCATAAATTATCTCATTAAAATTTTACCCGTTTAAATTATTCATTTAATTTAATTAAGGAGAAAATTCAATTGAATTTTATACTGGCTTGGTATAATCTATAGCCGTAACATAAAATTATGGAGGTAATTTATGAAACAGTTCACACCGAAGCGGTGCCTTATGCTACCGCTTATCATTTCCTGTATATTGATACCGTTCAAAGTAACTTCTCAATGGGTAGAACAGAATTCCAATTCTGATCTCTGGTTAACATCAATTTATTTCATCAATGAAAATACCGGCTTTATTGGATCAAGTGAACCTTTGCCATTGAGCGGAAATTTTTATGGAGGTGAAATTATACGTACAACTAATGGCGGAACCAACTGGTCAAGAGTATTACTGGATAGTAACCTGAGGGTCAAAAGCTTTTATTTCACTGATCAAAATACCGGGTATGCAATTGGTGGAAGTTTCGCAACTACAGGTTATTTATTTAAAACTACTGATGGCGGTTTAACCTGGGAAGATAACCTTAACTCTTATTTCTACCAGCATTTTTATAATATGTATTTTGGAAATCAGCTTACCGGTTATCTTTCAAGTTTTAACGGTTTATATAAAACCACAAATGCAGGAGCAAACTGGAATTTAACTCTTACAGCAAATATTTCTAATGTTGAATATCAATCTCACAGACGCTTATTTTTCATTGATGTTAACACAGGTTTTTTTCTAACAGATAGCGGGAATATTTTTAAAACAACCAATCAAGGTATTGAATGGGGGGTTTCATATGTTTCTCCGGAATACACGTTCAGAGATATTACTTTTATCAATTCAAACACAGGCTACATAGTTGGGCTGAATGGTGTATTCTTAAGAACCACAAATCAGGGAAGCAATTGGAATTCCGTTAACATTGGAACAACATCTTCCTTGTATTCTATAAAATTTGCAAATGCTTTGGTAGGATACATGACCAAAGAAAATGGAGTCCTTAAAACTACAGATGGCGGAATCACATGGCAGGAAGTCATGCAGCTTAATACAGATACTTTGTATTCGACATATTTTATCGATCAGAATATGGGCTACGTAGCCGGTACACACGGAAAAGTTTTCAAAACTATTACCGGCGGTGTGATAGGTATTAACCAAATTTCAACTGAAATTCCGAATGAGTTTTCGCTTGAACAGAATTATCCCAATCCTTTCAATCCGGCCACAAACATAAAATTTGCTATTCCCAAGCTCGCAAGCGTTAGACTTGCCGTTTATGATCTGCTCGGCAGGGAAGTGGAATCTCTGGTAAATCAGCAATTAAGTCCGGGTATTTATGAAGTGAACTGGAATGCAGCGAAGTTTTCAAGCGGCATTTATATGTACAGACTCGTTACCAACGATTTCAGCATGGTTAAGAAGATGTCCTTAATAAAATAAGTGACCTAACGGAACCTTACATCATTGGAATATTCCTTATAAATTCTGGGAATACCTTAAAACATTTGCGAAAACCTTAAAAATACTGGGCATACCTTAAATACTGGGAATACCTTATAGAATAAAAAACGAAACCTTATTTGAAGCGGGTGAACCTTACTAATGGTATAATTTGCACCCTTATTGTGGCGCCATATCAGGGGCGGATAAAATCTGCCCCTTTACTTTTTGCTGAAATACCTTTAAATTTGTTAATAATTAATACTACATTATAGCATACAAATCTACCCGTTTTATTTAAATTCTCATTTTTTCGATATTTTTTATCATTGATATAACTGTCATTTTCAGTTAATCTTGTCTTTTTCGTACCCAGGAACCACGGGAAACGATTGTGATGATCTATATTTTTTAATTACTATTAAAGATAAATTTAAAATATTTTTATGATATCAAGAATCCTGTTATTATTACTGCTTATTTCATCCGTTACATTTTCTCAGTTTGAGCCGAATCCTGAGCTTGAGTGGTTTACCATAGAGACCGAACACTTCTACATTCATTATCATAAAGGGGCAGAGCGAACAGCGAAGCTGACCGCAAAAATAGCCGAAGAAGTTTACGGACCGATTACATCACTATACAAATACGCGCCTGAAGATAAAACTTCATGGATCATAAACGATGAATCGGATATATCAAACGGAGCAACGGATTATTACGGCAACAGGATTGAAATTGCATCAGCTTCACTTGATTTTGATCTGAGGGGCACACATAACTGGCTTAGGAATGTAATAACACACGAATACACACACGTAATACAGGTACAGGCTTCAATGAAGTTTTCAACAAAATTCCCTTCTATTTATCTGCAGTTTTTGAATTACGAAAAAGAACGCAGACCCGATGTACTTTACGGTTACCCGAATACGATCATTTCTTACCCTATTTCAGGTGTTGGAGTGCCGGCATGGTTCGCTGAAGGAACAGCACAGTACCAGCGTCAGCAGCTTGGATATGATTACTGGGATGCGCACAGGGATATGATACTGCGCATGCGCGTACTGGGAGATAATATGCTTACATGGGAAGAAATGGGGCAGTTTGCAACTGTTACTACATATAAGGCGGAATCAATTTATAATTCAGGTTTTGCTTTATCACGCTACATAGCTGAAAAATACGGCGAAGATAAGCTTCGCGAGGTATCTGAAAATCTTGGTGACTTAACCCGCATAAACTCAGAAGGCGCTTTCAGAAAAGCGATCGGAAAATCCGGCAGCGATCTTTACGACGAATGGAAAGCATTCCTAAAGCAGGATTATAAAAGCAGGATTGAAAATATTAAAAAACACGAAGTACAGGGTATAACAATTGCTGATGTAGGATTTGCCAACTATTACCCGCAATTTTCGCCGGATGGAAAGAAAATAACGTACCTTTCCAATAAAGATTATGATTACGGCTCAACATCAATGTTCGTTCACAATGTTTCAGGCAAAAGTGATGATGAACTGCTGATAGCCGGTGTAAGCGGAAGTTATGACTGGAGACCTGACGGCAGGAAAATACTCTTTTCGAGGAGGAATAAGCCAAATATCCACGATGCAGTTGTGTTTGATCTTTTTGAGTATGATATATCAAAAGAGGAAGAAACCCAGCTGACAGAAGGTTACAGGGCGCACGCGCCTGCGTATTCCGGCGATGGTAAATGGATATGTTTTGTAAGGAATTATGACGGAACACAGAATCTCTTCATTTCTCCGGCGCCGAACGGCAAAATGCTTGATAAGAAGAACATCAAACAAATTACAAGTTTTACAAACGGAGAGCAGATCTATGCACCAAGATGGTCACCGGTAAGCAATAATATCGTTTTTGATTACAGCAAAGAGGGCTCGAGGCAGATTGCAGAGATCAATATTGATACCAGGGAAATATTTTTTATTTTCAACGATCCTAATATAGATTTCCGCAGTCCGGTTTACACCAAAGATGGCGCTTCAATTGTTTTCGCATCAGATTTAACCGGCATATATAATATTTATAAGTATGACCTTATAAATAACGCAAGGATGACAAAGGAAAGCAGCATAGTATTCATGCAGCAGCTTACAAATGTCATTGGGGGCGCATTTATGCCATCTGTTGATTCAGAAAAAAACCTAACATTCGCTTCCTGGCAAACTACAGGGTACAAGATCAATGAACTTATGGACTATACAGAGCTTGATTCTGTTGTTACAGAAAAGAACGCGAACTACATCAGGCCGGATAAACTGGTTGTGAAATATGAACAGGAAAACAGCGAAAATTCGAGTCTGCAGAAAAATAAGTATGATTTCCTTAAGCTCAGAAATTTTAAAGATGACAGTGTTAGATCATATACTTCAACCAAATATAACAATGTTGCTACTCCGCTGTTTATCATTCCGGTACTTAGGTTTGATAACTACACCAAAGACGGCAAATTCCTTGATATAATAAAACCCGGTTTGTATTTCTATTCTTCAGATGTGCTTGGCAGAATGGGAATATTTGGCGGCGCATCTGTAAACAGAAGCTTCGAGCGCGATCTATTCCTCCAATTTGATTACAACAACGGCGTGCCGTTCCTGAAGGATCTCTTCCTTAAAAAACTCGGATTCTCACCTTCATTCCAGCTGGCAGGTTATAATGTAACAAGAAAGACCGAGGCTGATCTTGTTGCGGGACTTGATACGATCCCTGTTGATGTTACCTACGATCTTCTCCAGTTTGAATTTGGTATGGCATTCAAGATAATAAACGCAAATCACAACATGCGGGCGGGATTTACGTTCTCTTCGTATTCATCAAAGCTCAGCACATTTGTGATCCCATCTATTAACAGACAGGTATCGGCCTCATCTACAAATTATTTTACAGGCAGGGATCTCTCGCTCACGTATTCATACAGCTCATTTTTGCCAAACAAACATGATGATATTAATCCTATTGGTCGGTATTTCAGATTAAAATATGATTACGAAATAAATGACCTGAATCCAGAACTTGTAATTGACGACCAGGGCAACGTAACAGAATCATTTGAAAAAGCTAGATTCCACAGGCTTGAAGGTGACTTACTGCAGGGATTCGGTTTATTCAATAACTCGCATTCATTAAGCTTGAGACTTCGCGGCGGAACGATATTCGGACCGGAACAGGATAACTTCTTTGATTTCTACGCCAGCGGTTTCCCAAATATGAAAGGTTATCCATTCTACGCAATAGGCGGTAACAGGTACGCAACTGCCAATTTGACCTACAGATTCCCGTTAGCAACAAATTTGGACTTCAAGTTCCTCCAGTTCTACTTCGATAAGCTGTATTTCTCAGTTTACGGTGATATCGGTAACGCGTGGTATAACAAAGCTACCAAACTTAAAGAAATGAAGAAGGATATCGGGTTTGAGCTCAGGCTTCTCACATATTCCTATTATGTTTACCCAACTGCTTTCACGTTTAACGCATCCTACGGACTTGATGAGTTTTCAAGGATATTCCCTTCAACAACCGGTGAACAGAAAACGGTTACATATGGAAAGGAATGGCGTTTCTATTTCACAATGCTGTTTGGATTCGATTTTTTAGTTGAGAATATAAATAAGATCAGATTCTAACGACTATCTTAGTTGAATATAATGGAGTTAACTAAGAAATCCGCAGTAAAAACAAGCAGAGCAAAAAGAAGTAAAAAGGAGTTTTATAAATATGTTATATTTATGGGACTCCTTTTAGCTTTAGCGATAGCAGCCCTTAAAACTTTTGAGTACTATCACTTTGCTTATAAACTTCGCACTGATATTTACATTGCTCTTGTAGCCGTTATTTTCCTTGGATTGGGGATATATTTAGGTATCAGGTTTGGCAAGAAGCAAAATCCCGTTAATACTCCGTTAAGATCGGTATCATTACCAAAAGAAATGGAATTAAGCGCAAGGGAAGCAGAAGTACTGAGGCTCATCTCAGCGGGACTAACGAACCAGGAAATTGCAGACAAATTGTATCTATCGCTTAATACAATAAAATCCCACACAAACAGCATCTATTCAAAGCTGGGCGTTAAGAGGCGCACACAGGCGATAGAAATCGCAAAACAACTGCAAATAGTACCTTAGTTATCAATTTTCATACTTTCGGGTGAAGGTTCAGGCGGTTTTTAAGGCTAATTTTGTACTCATTTAATAATTTAATATTACTAATTATGGGTAAAAAGATTCTGTTTTATGGTCTGATAGCAGGCGGAATTCTAACAGTTCTATTTTTGCTCTCACATATGCTTTTCATGAAGAATTTTTCGGCGGAAATGTGGGAAACAGGAGAGATAATAGGCTATAGCAGTATGCTTATTGCTCTGACTGCCATATTCTTTGGTGTAAAGGCTTACAGAGATAAAGTTCTCGGCGGTAAGATAACATTCGGCAAAGCTTTTACACTTGGAATGGGAATATCAGCAGTAGCTGCAATTATCTTCGGCATTTATGTATACTTTCTGTATACAGCCATCGCACCTGATCTCAGCGGAAAAATGATTGAGATATACCGCGAAAAAATTAAAACCAGCGGGCAGACCCAGGAAGTAATATCGCGGCAGCTTGAGGAATTTGATAAAGAATCCACTTTGTGGAACAATCCTTACCTGCAATCATTCGTTATGCTTTTGACTGTATTTATGATTGGCGTGGTAATAAGCCTTGTGACTGCTATTATTTTAAAGAAGAAAATTCCTATTATTGAAAACACGGTATAATTAATAACTAATTAATAACTTGAAATGGCAAAATTTAAATTCAGTGAATCAGTATCAAACGGCGTACATAAGAAGTTTATGGAACTGGCAGGGGAGTGGGAAGGCACAGCCAAAACATGGTTTGAGCCGGATGTTATCGGGGATGAATCGCCGGTAAGCGGAAAATTCAGTTCCGTACTTGGCGGCAGATTTTTGCTGCATGAATATAACGGCTCTATGCAGGGTAAAACCCTTGAAGGTATCTCGATTTACGGTTTCGATTGCATGAGAGGAATTTTTCAATCCGCGTGGATAGACAGCTTTCATATGGGAACTGCAATTATGCATTCTGAGAGCAAACCCGGCGCAGAAAGCTACAATGTTATGGGTCACTACGATACCAACGAAGAAGGCACAGAAAAATGGGGCTGGAGGAGCGAAATGCAAATTATCGATAAGGATAATGTGATCTTAACCGCCTACAATGTTACTCCAACTGGTGATGAAGCAAAAGCTACAGAAATCATTTATAAAAGAAAAAAATAATCTGAATTATGAAAACACGCAGGATATATTGGGTACTTTTGCTTTTTTTGTTATACTCCGCCAATATTTTCACACAGTCAGATGAAGATGAGGCAATGAAGATTGCGGGTCCCGCGCCTGAACATGAGCTCATAAAAAAGCTTGAAGGCAAATGGAACGTTGAGTTCAAATACAGCATCGGTGGTGATGCTATGATAGGCTCCAAAGGTTTCGCTGAAGGCAAAATGATATTGGGAAACCGGTTTCTAAGTTTTGAGCAGTCAGTTGAATTTGCAGGAACGAATTTTACAAGCCTGAGTATCATGGGGTATGACCGGAGGATAAACAAATATACCTATTACGGCATTGATGAATTCGGCACTTATGCGGTTACGGGTGAGGGTAAATATGATAATGACACGAAGGTTATGACTTTATACGGTTCAACTCTTGACCCTTCGGGGAAAACAACAAGTATGCAGGATTACAAGTTTGTGTTTGAGTTTGTAAGCGATGCTGAAATTAAATGTGATGTTATATTCATTAAGCCGGATAAAACAGAAACAGCAATTGTAAAAATGACTTATAAAAAATAATTTACAACAGGTAACGAGGCCCCTAAAAAGCGTTATGGAAATAACGCTTTTTTAAACTTTTACAAAATATATCATTTAAACTGGAATTCCTGATTCTTCAACCCTTGCAACTCAATTACACGAGATGCTCATATAGTACATCAAATAAAAACAGAGGGTGGCGAGAGAGGGTCTGTCGCACATTACATCGCATTGCCTCGAATAAAAGCTATTGTATCAGAGATAG